>Ga0207711_10000656_pt1 | contig 34528 bp, 36 predicted proteins | sample KBSS34metaG_FD_184401 | JGI IMG/M metagenome (GOLD analysis project Ga0207711, IMG submission 184401) | Switchgrass rhizosphere microbial communities from Kellogg Biological Station, Michigan, USA - KBS S3-4 metaG (SPAdes) (version 2) | ecosystem: Host-associated > Plants > Roots > Rhizosphere... | reverse complement strand
GGCCTTTCTATCGATCGCGGTTTCGACCGGCTGTGGCATCTTCGCGGTAGCATCTTGCCACAATGCCGCTACTTTGGCATGCAACAAGAACGCCAAAGTAGGCAGCAAGTCTCCGGTCGCGGTACAGCCGTACCGCAACCGGCCGTGTCCAGCCGTTGATCGCCCTTCCCGAGGAAGCGGATGGCTGGGACGCAAGCTGCTTAACCGAACAACGAAACAGAAGGAGAGTAGCTATGCTCATTCCGATGCCGACGGGGCTAAGCAACATCATGCAGACGGCCTGGGTCACGACAAATCTCGACCGTGCGATGGCGCAGTTCGCCGACCGCTTCAAAATTGGCGACTTCTTCACCGCCGATATCGCCTTTCCCGCGCGCCTGCATGACGAAGCGGGTGAAATGTCGATACGAATGGCGCTGGCGAACGTCGACAACGTGCAGATCGAGTTGATCCAACCTGTGGGCGGCGGGATCGACCGGATCTATCGCGACGCGCTTCCTTCCGACGGGCGTCATGCGAACGTCTTCCATCACATCTGTGTCAAGGTGGAGGGTTCCATCGATCGATGGAACACGTATATCAATGAACTCGAGACCACGACCCCGATCGCTTACACCGGGGACAGCGGCCCGAATGTCCGCTTCGTTTACACCGACGAACGGGACACGCTCGGTATCTGGCTCGAGCATGTTTGGTACGAGCCGGCCTATCACGCGGAATTCTCGGCACTGATTCCTACCTACCGGTCGGCTTGAGGAGCATTGATGACCAAGTTTCGCACAATTGACCATCCGCTGATCGCGATGATCAGCTGGGATCCGCAACGCCCGGCCGAGTGGATCAACAATCACATCGCGATGGTGCATGCGATCTCCAACGCCTATGTCGTCACGACCGATGATGGCGATGTCGTGATCAACTCGGGCACCGAGCAGCAAGGCGCGCGGATTCGCGAAAAGTTCGAGGAGCTACTCGGACGCCGGCTCGACATCGGGAAACTCATCTTCACGCAGAACCATACGGATCATATCGGCGGATGGAGAGCGTTCGCGGATCCGCGGACGGACATTGTCGCGCAGAAAATGACGCGCCAGCTCGTCGACGAGCGCAAGATGCTGACCAATTTCTTCACACGTCGATACGCGAACGTCATCGCGTCGCTGATGAGCGGCGCCAACAAGCAGGTCGGAACGCCGGAGATACTTCCCGATGCACTGACGACGTTCGATGAAGAGCTCAGCTTCGTTCAGGGCGGGCGGCATTTCGTGCTCAAGCGCCTTTGGGCAGGGGAGACGCTGGATTCGATCGCCGTCTGGCTGCCGGAGGAACGGACGGTTTTCACCGGAAACTGGGCGGGGGCCATTCACGGCGCCCTGCCGAATTTCTACACCGCGCGGGGAGATCGGCAGCGTTCTGTTCCGGGCTGGCTGACCCAGTGCCGGGAGATTGTCGCGCAGGAGCCGGAACTGCTTATCACCGGCCATGAACAGCCGATCGAAGGCAAGGAACAGATCCGGTCCGATCTGATGAAAGTGCACGATGCGGTGCGCTATCTCCATGATGAGACGGTCAAGGGCATGGACGCGGGCGTGACGCTGGCGGACATGATGCAGCAGATCGCTCTGCCCGATCATCTGGTCCCTCGCGACGGTCGCTGCCCGGCGTATTGGATCGTGCGTGCTGTTTATGAGGAATATGCGGGCTGGTTCCGCCACGAACGCACCAGTGAGCTCTATGCGACGCCGCAGAACGCGATCTGGCCGGACGTAGTCGCCGCGATGGGCGGCGCTGAGCAGGTAGCGCTGAAGGCGAAGGACGAATTGGGCTCGGGAGATCCCGAGAAGGCGCTGCATTTCATAGAGATGGCTGTGTCTGTCGCCCCCTCGAACAGGTTTGTCCGCGAGATCGAACTGGCCGTGCTGGAGACGCTCGCCGACGGCACGGAGGGGCGCATCTTCGATTTGCTGGGATGGCTGGAAGGCCGCATTCTCGCGGCCCGTCAAAAGCTGGCATAGGGGCCTGCGGCGACGAGGCGGGTCGTCCGCACAAAGGTAGCAGCCGACGCGGTTTGAGAACAGGAGGAGGATTATCCATGACCATCGAGAAGGTCCGCATTCCGGATATGCGAAACCCCGTCCTAACGGACGTTCAGCGGCAACTTGTCGAATATACGACGGCGCATCCGGTAACGCTGAGTGCGCAAGCCGTGATCGACGCCGCCAAGGCGCAGACCGGACTCGACCATTTCGGCGATCCGAGCTTCATGCCGCGTCTTGAGACGATCATGGCGGCGGCTGACGCGGATAAGAATCTCGCGCCGGCCGGACGCGCCGGCTTTTTCGGTCTGGCGGTTCGTTTTCTGCGGGCTCGCCTGGAACTTGAGCATTTCATTTCCAAGCATCCCGAGATCGAGGATGTCCAGCTCGCCCCCCCGATCATCGACGCGGGTCTTCCACGGTCCGGAACAACCTTTACCCTTCAGCTGCTCGCCGCCGATCCCCGCATGCGTTCGCTCCAACATTGGGAGGGACTGCGACCGGTCGCCGATCCCTACATCAAGGACGGCAAGGACATACGGTACGAACTGGCCGAGAAGGAGTGGATAGAGACGGATGCAATCTCGCCCATTGCCAAGCTATCGCATGAATTCACGCCCGATCATATCACCGAGGACATCGAGCTGACGAGCGCGGATTTCGGTGGATATTATTTCGAATGGTTCGCCAATATTCCGGCTTGGCGCGATTACCAATATGCGCATGATCCGGCGCCCTGGCTCAACTATCTGCGTCGTGCCATAAAGGCCCTTGTGTTCCAGCGCGGGCCGAACCGCTGGGTCGGCAAATGCCCGCAGCATATGGAGCAGCTGGCAGCCGTGGCCGAAGCCTTTCCCGGTGCCTTTCTGGTCATAAATCATCGCGATCCGGTCGCATCCATCCAATCGGGCATCGCGATGATGGGTTATTCGGCCCGTTTCACGCAAAACCGGCTGGATCTGGATCAGATCGCCACTTACTGGATCGATCGGTACGAGCGGCTCCTGCGCCGTTGTGTCGAGGATCGCGACAAGCTCGATCCCGACCGCGCCTACGACCTCTACTTTCACAAGCTGACGGCAGACCCGCTGGGTGAAATGGAGGCCATCTATGATAAGGCCGGACTTGCATTTGACGACGTGGCACGCACGTCGATCCAGAATGCGATCGACGCCAACCGGCGGGGCAAGAACGGCCAGCTCGTTTACGATCTCAAGGGAGATTTCGGTGTCGATCCCGGACAGCTGCGCGAGCGGTTCAGCTTCTATTTCGACCGCTTCCCCGAAATAAGGCCGGAGGTGAACTGACATGGCGCGCGGTTCGTTTGATTTGAGCGGCAAGGTCGCTCTTGTGACCGGCGCGAACTCCGGCCTCGGCCTCGGGATGGCGCACAGCCTTGCCCGCGCCGGAGCCGACGTGATCATTTGGGGGCGACGCGAAGACCGCAATGCGCGTGCAGCCGACGAGTTGCGCGCCCACGGCCGCCGCGTGGCGCATCGCGTCGTAGATGTTGCCATCGAGCAAGACGTGGTCGATGGATTCGCCGCCACGGTGGACGAGTTTGGTCGCGTGGACTGTACGATCGCCAATGCCGGCGTCGCGAATATCACGCCGTTCACCGAGATGACTGGTTCGATATGGCACGATCTGCTCGCCGCCAATCTGCACGGCGCCTTCTATACATGCCGCGAAGCCGCCCGACACATGAAAGAACGCGCCGAGGACGGCGATGCCGGGGGCTCGATCATTGTGAACGGCAGCCTTGCCGTTTTCGCCGGTGTTCCCGGCATGGAGCATTATGCCGCCGCCAAGGGGGGCCTGAATTCCATGTCAAAGGGTCTCGCGGTGGAACTCGCCCCTCATGGCATTCGCGTTAATGTCGTTTGTCCGGGCTATTTCGCGTCCGACCTGGGTGAGGAAGATTCCTCCCTAGTCGCCGCCTTGTTACGCAGCATTCCGATCGGACGCATCGGCCACGTCGAGGATCTTCAGGGGATCATCGTCTACCTCGCCAGTGACCTGTCATCCTATCATACGGGCGACACTATCACGATCGATGGCGGCATCATGGCCAAGTGCTTCTGAGCACTGTCGCGGCGTCAACCGCCATTGCTGATGAGAAAGCCCGCCCGCGGCCGATGTCGCGGGCGGGTTTTATATGTCGAAAAGCCGAACTTGCGAGATGGCTGGAAGCTAGGCGATGCCATGTTCCTTGCGGATCACGACCTTGTTGATCTTGCCGCTGGGGAGTTTTGGCAGATCATCGACGAAGACAATGCTCTTGGGGCATTTGTAACCGGCTATCAATGTTCGGCAATGCGCGATGATCTCGGCAGCACTTGCACTGGCGCCCTCCCGCAACTGAACGACCGCGCGAACCGCCTCGCCCCACTTCTCGTCGGGCACGCCGATGACCGCGGCATTAGCCACGGCGTCATGCTGATAAAGGGCTTCCTCGACTTCACGCGAATAGATATTCTCGCCGCCTGAAACGATCATGTCCTTTTTTCGATCGACGAGATAGACATAGCCGTCTTCGTCGAACTTGCCCACGTCGCCCGTGTGGAGCCATCCGTCGCGAAGCGTTTCAATCGTCGCGTTGGCGTTGTTCCAATACCCCTTCATCATGATGGGGCCGCGCAACAATATCTCGCCAGGTTCGTCCACGGCACAGTCCTGGCCCTCGTCATTCACGATGCGAACAAGCACGCCCGGGAAGGGGATACCAATGGACTGGAGCCGCCGACGCTCGCGATCGTCGCCATCGGGACGATGGTCTTCGATCGGCAGCACGATGCCCGATCCTTCGGTCTGCCCGTACAGCTGCAGGAAAACGGGTCCCAGCTTGGCGAGCCCGCGGCGCAGCAGCGCTTCCGGCATCGCGGCGGCGGAATAGACAATCATGCGCAGGCTGCTCAGATCATAATCGTCGATCCTCGGATGATCGAGCAGCGTCTGGATCATGGTGGGGGCCATATGCGTGATGGTGATCCGTTCGCCCTGAATGGTTTTCAGAATCAGTTCGGGATCGAAATCACGATGCAGATAGACCGTTCCCGCGCGCCAGCTCTGGCCGAGGAACATGTCCTTGGCTCCGACGTGGAACATCGGCATCATCAGCAGAATACGGTCTGACGGGCCGGCGGCCATCAGCGAACTGATGGAATTCGCGCATGCCACCTTGCCGTAATGTGTCAACATCACGCCCTTCGGACGGCCGGTGGTGCCGCTCGTGTAGATGATCGAGCAGATGTCCGTCTCTTCGACGACCGCCGAGAAGGCTTCGTCGCCGGTCTTGAAGACATCGTCATAGCTCATGGCCCATCCGGGCGCGTTGCCGATGCAGACAAAATGTTCGACCGATGCAAGAGAGTCGCGGATGCCGCCGATCAGTTCGGCGAATTCCTCTTCGAAGACGAAGATGCGCGGCAGGCTGTCGTTGACGATGTAGGCAACTTCGGGCGGAGCGAAACGGAAGCTGACGGTCGCGGTGATGAACCCCCCGACTTCGCTCGCCGCGTAGACTTCGCAGATTTCGAGCCGGTTCCGGCTCATGATCGCCACACGCTGCTGTTTGATGAGTCCGAGCTTGGCCCAGGCGGAGGCGAGCCGTTTTCCCCGTGCGAGATAGTCCGCATGAGAGAGAGTCTTGTCCCCGAACACTATCGCAGGTGCATCGGCGTAGTTGCGGGCGTTCGCCTGGAGAAGGCTTGCAAGGGTGAAGGAAGAGCCGTTACTCAATGATATTCTCCAAGTATGATCGATTAAACTGATGGAATAAAGGGCTCGCGCTCTTACTTGCGCGCGCTTGCATGACTGATGGCTAAGCCCATGCCCAATATCTTTTTCCTTCACCTTTAAGCAGCCGGCCAAATTCCAGGCCAGGAAAGTGCGAGGAGGAAACGTGGATGTTGGCTCCTTCCAGTTCCTTGCGCAAAATATCCTTCGACCGCTTGGCCATTGCCGGATCGATATCGGCCATGATCGCGAATTCGTTGTCGACAAGTTCGAGCGGGCAGTGGATGACGTCGCCAAGGATCATTGCCCGATCCTCACCCGACGAGACGACCGCGATGGAACTTCCGGGCGTGTGCCCGGGCAAATGGCGCAGGTCGATCCCTGGGGCAATCGTGCAATCCCTGTCCCACAGCTTGATCTGGCCATGGACCGGCACCATCCGCGACTTCGTCGATTCCACGCCCAGTGAAACCTTGAAAGCCGTTTCGTCCGGTGCGTTCTCACCGAGATAATAATCCGCGTCTGCCTCGTGGGTCCACAACTTGGCCTTGGGGAAGAACGGCGCTCCGCCACGTGCCACCCAGCCCATGTGATCGGGATGAAGATGCGAAAGCACGACGTCGGTTATCTCATCGGGCCGTACGCCCGCCTTGGCCAGACTATCGCTCAGCCAGCCATGTTCCAGCTTTTGCGTGGTAATCATGTCCGACAGCCATTGCACCTGCGCTTCCGAGGCGCCCTTGCTACGGTAGAACTCCTCGATATCCGAACGCGCCATCACCGGGGCCGCTTGCTGGTGCTCCACATGACCACAATTGCCGTGCTCACAGCCATGATCCTTAGGTCCCAGGCCGGCATCGATCAGCACCAGTTGGTTGCCGCTCCTTACCAGGAACGCACCGAGCTGCGCCATCATCTTGCCACCGGGCAAGATATACTTACTGTGCGCCGCGGCTTCTTCCTCGTCCATGTGGGGCAGTCCCGGCGCTGCCGGGGTTGTCCACTCGCCATCCAGGATCTGGATGATTTCCAAATCGCCGACTTTCATGTCTTCCAATCCCTTACAGCTTGGATGTAATCCGCCTATCGCCGGATCATTTCGTTGCCGGCGCCCGCAAGATGCGCGCCATCAACCGCGATTTCGGTGCCGTTTACGTAGGAGGCATAATCGGAAAGCAGCCAGGCCGCGACCTGCGCATCCTCCCACGGACGGCCCATCCGTCCTTGCGGGATCGTCTTCAGGATCGGTTCCAGCATACCCTCGTAAGCGGTCTCTTCGCGCTCAAGGCCGAGGATGCCCCCGGTCGTCAGCATGTTCACGCGGATGTTGTCCTTGGCATAGGTGGCCGCAGCAACCTTGGTCAGGCCGATGATCGCCGCCTGGGAAGACGAGGCATAAGGGGCCGGCGTGAAGGCCCTGTGCGCTACGGTCGAGCCGTTGTTCACGATCGCCCCGCCCCCCCGAGCGATCATCACGGGGATCGCATATTTGATTGTCAGGAAGCTGCCGTGGATCTTGACGTCGTGAACATATTTCCAGTCCTCGAACGTCACATCGCACAGCGCCACCTTCTCGGTGTCTACCCCCGCATTGTTGAAGAGGCCGTCGATCCGACCAAATTTCTCCACCGTGATGTCGATCAGCTTCTTGACCGATTCTTCGCTTGTAACGTCGCACTCGACGCCCAGCGCGTGCCGACCCTGCTCGCGAATTTCGGCGGCGACGGCTTCCACGATAGTGCCCCGGCGCGCGCAGATGACAACAGTGGCGCCCGCTTTGGCGAAGCCGTAGGCGGCTGCAAGACCGACTCCTTGGCTCGCACCGGTGATGATGATCACCTTGTCCTTGAGAGTGCCCTCCGGAACGATATCTTTGTCTTTTTCCTTCATTATTCTCTCCTGAACAGCGTTCCGAAGTCCCGGAATCCTACCATTCCAGTTCCAGCGCATCCAAACCGAAGCTGATGCCGCCATGCCACGGCGGCTGATAGCCCTCCGGCATCCGGAAAGGCGGCATGTTCGCCAACCAGCATTCCAGCGCGGTAACCAATTCCAGCCGCGCCAGATGCATGCCGACGCAAATGTGCTGGCCAAAACCGAATGCCAGATGCCTCAGGCTTCCCCGGTCGAAATCCACTTGGTCGGCATCGACATAATCGTGGCGATCACGCGACCCGAGCGCGCCGGGACACACAACCCTGTCACCGGCCTTGATCGTGACACCGGCGACGTCAATGTCGCGGATGGCTGTCCGGGTCAGCGTCGTGAAGGAAAAGGCCCGCAGCATTTCATCTGCCGCGGCCGGAATGAGGGTCGGATCGCGACGCAACCTTTCCTGGTCTTCGGGATGCTCTGCCAGATACTTGAAATGCCAACCGAGTGCGGTCACGACGGTGTCGAGGCCGGCAACGAACAGGATCATCGCCATGCCGAGGGCCTCTGCCTCGGGGGCTTGGCCCACAGTCTGCGTGGCACGGACGATCTGGCTCAGAATATCGTCTTTCGGAGCCTGGCGGCGCTCCTCGATGGCGGCACTCAGATAGGCCCGGATCTTCATCCAGGTCTGGGGCATCTGCTCCGGACCGCTGCGGCCCATCGCGATGTCCTCCCATTCCAGAAATTGCGGGAGATCGGTGACGGGCAACCCCATCATCTCCAGAAAAATCTGGGTTGGCAGCCTGATCGCGAAATCTTGAATGAACTCGCAGCGATCGTTGCGGGCGATCTCATCGATCAATTCCATGGAGAGCGCGCGAATGCGATCCTGACGGCTCTTCACCGCCTTGGGCTGGAAAAAGGGCTGCACGATCGAACGGAGACGCTGATGATCCGGTGCGTCCGATTCGAGCGGGGCGAGCACAAGGTCCTCGCCGATCAGCTTGCCGACCCCTGTCGAATCCTTGCTTATGAAATTGCGGTTGTCGATCAGGATGGCCCTGATTTCCCTGGCGCCGACGGCGATCCAGCAGCCATCGTGATCCTGGGGCAGCGGGCTATAAGGCGAGTAACGAAAGCCGCTATCGCCGACTACCTGCCGCAACCAGTCATGCGGCTGAACTGCCCCCCCATGCCAGGGGTTTTCCTTCACCACGAGCGAAGGCGGAACGTGGGCCGGGATTCTGTCGAGGATATTCACAGTCATCGAACACTCTTCGACTTATGGCGAGTGGGTCGGTGCACGGGCAGCTGCCTCTTTACGGATGCCCCGCCGTCAGAGATCGGGGTCAGCATTCGTCGGTGATCCACCGGACCAGCCGGTGCAGCGGAAAGAAGCCGTCATGGGGGATGCCCACCCCGCCGCCCAGCGCCGAACCGAGCGTAACGATCCGCTGCGCACCCGCTGCGGCGAGCTTTTCGCTAAGGTCCAGCTTGCGGGCCGCGGGATACACACCCACCGTCTGGGTAGCGACGCCGGTATGACGGAGGGCATCCTCCAGCCTATCCACAACCACGACATTTACTGTCTTGGCCTCGGGGTGGAAGTCCACCGGATCCTCCGACAGGATAACAACGCCGCGCCCGTCGGATTGACCCCAGACTTTATAGAAGGGCTCGAGCGACCGCAGCGCATCGATATCCTCGCGCAGGGCGGGAGGCATCCGGACGCCCGCGCTCGATGCCGTCAGCCGCTCCTTGCCCAGCGCGGCCTGCAGGAGCGCGCAATAGGCTTCAGCTTCCTCCATCGTCGCCTCGAGGAACTGAAAGCGACTCGACGTGCATGCCGACTGGTCATAGAGGCAGCTGTCGGTCGCAGCGGCTTCGGCCACCTCCGCCAATGTCTCCGGCGTATCGAAGGCTTCCCTTCCGATCATCGAGATAGAGGTCTTGGGATCGAACGCCACCAGTTCGAAGCCGGGCCCGACATATTTCTTGGCGCTGCGCAGCGACCCCTCGCCGCCCCAGGCAACCAGCTTGTCGAAGAAGATGGGACGGAGGAGATATTTCTCCACCCTCTCGTCACCACCCTTCCAGTAGACGGCTGAGAAGCTCTTCACGACCGGGTGATCAGGGTCCACCTCGGCCATCGTGCGCAGGATGGCGGTCGCAGTGAAAAGGTCATTTGACGGCAGCTTGAGCAGATTGACCCCCTTGGTCAGGGCACCGCGGATAATCGAAATCGCTGCCACGCCGGGCGCATTGCCCGCCAGAACGTGCACGAGACGGGGGGGGAAGGCACGATATCGGGAGGTACGGCCAGACGGATCGGTCACCCGTCGCCAGCCATCGAGTATGTCTTCGCCTACTTCGCCTTCGACGAGAAATTTTAGCCAGTCTTTCGCGAAAAGATGTGGCAGGCCGTCATAGGCCCGTTTGAGAACGCCTCGGTCGAGATCGCCCACGTCGGCCATCGCGGCATAGGCCTCTGCCATCACGCCGGATGGATCGCTTTGCATGCGCTCTCCGGTGGCGACGAGCAGATCGATGATCTCCTTGAGCGGGGTGGAAAAGGCCGGGCCTGGTTCGCTGCGCGGCCATACAAGCGCATCGATATCGAGCGCGGGCGTCGCGAATGCACCATATCGTGCACCGTCGCCGGCGATCAGCCTGCCCTTGATGACATGCGGCACCACCACCTTGGGCGTCACCATGGCTGCCAGGTCATTCATGCTCCTATCTCCCCGCTGATGTAGGCATCGATCGTTCCCGCGCAGCCGATCTTGTCCTCTTCGCCGATATCCGCGTAGCGCGAGATGTCGGGATGGACGACCAGGCCGGGCAGGCGCGTTTCGGGACGTTCTTCGCGGAAATCCATGGTGACCCGGTCGCCGGTGATCAGCCCGTTCCAACGGGCTTCGTTCGACAGGTCGAGATAGGCGTATCTCCCCTCGACAATGCCTTCGCGGGGGCCCGCCGGTTTGACGCCTTCGCGATCCAGCACGAACGGAATGATCCAGGGCACCTGATGATAATATCCGTCCTTGTCCATGGGAAAGCCCGCAGACATTTCGGACATGCCGTAGCCCTGCTGCGTGCGGACGTTGCCGAAGAACTCGAACAGCTGCTCCCGATAGTCGGCGGGGAGCTTCGCGCCCTTCAGGCCTCCGCCGCTCTGGATAACTGTGTCGGGATGGAACTCGCCGTTCGGAATACCCCGCTCGCGCGCTGCTTCCATTATCTGCCACATCTGCAACCAGCCGCCCGTGATGATCATCGGCTCGTGCCGCAGCGCGATGATCTCGTCGATCATCTGCGAGAAGCGCTCCGCCATCTCGACGCCCTTGGAGCGGGTGCTATCTTCCAGCGCCGCGATTTCGCTCGGCGTGGCCCTGCCCTCCGCCATCTTCAGGCGCATTTCGGCCATCCGTGTAATGTCGACGAGACGCAGCGGCTCGTCCGAAAGATAGTGGCGCGAGTCCGGCCTGCCATAAAGACGCGCCACATGGTTCGCGGCGATCAACAGGAGATACGGACCGCTGCGCGGACCCATGAAGAAAATATGATGCTTGCCCTCCGGGGTGATCGGTTCCGGCCAACATATGCGCCGCAGATAGCGCTGCAGCAGATCATCATCGCCTTGCGTGCGATTGAGGAATGAAACCTTGCCGGATGTGCCACTCGTCGTGTTGACCAGATGCCCTGCCGCCCAAAGCCGACCGACCCAGTCGTCAATGTCCTTGACGTCATTCAGGTCCACGCCGTCCATCGTCCCCGTCGTGAGCGTACCCAGCCATTTGGTCATCCGGTCCCATTGACCGTTCTGCACGAAGGAGTTGGGGTAGGACTTGAACGATGTGTGGGAGAACAGCAGCGGAATCAGGTCGTCGAGCCTATCGATGCGATCAACGCCGGCTTCGCGCGCGCGCCGGTCAAGGATTGGCAGTTGCTCCCGACGCTCTGCGAACAATTCTCGGGCAGCTTCCAGCTGCAGCGGGACAAGCTCCGACTGCGGCAGGGTGTAGCATTTGTCTTGGTGCAGCATGCCCAACAGGGTTTCACGCGCTGTCATTACCCGACATCCTCTTAGCTAAGACACCTCAGGCCAGGCCGGATTCTTGGTGACTCGGCTTCTTGGCGAGCCGGCTTCGGACAAGCGAAACCTGCTTGCTTGATGGCTTCCGCAGCCATGTCCACAGGTCAGGAGGCTGTCAATAAATCTATCAGCCGTCAATTAGAAAGTGGGGGACAGCGAGGCCGCACCTTGACTTGAAATCAAGCAAGGCATATCGGACGCTTGATAGAAACAAACTGCTGCGCTCTGGAGAAGCTCGTCATGAAACCCTATGTCCTCAGCTGCGACTCCCACGTCGTTGAGCCCCGCGCACTCTGGGCGGACAACCTGCCGGCGGGCATGCGCGACAAAGCGCTGATGACCCGCAAGGACGAGAAGAATTTCTTCGTCGATGGCAATGGCATGACCCTTCTCAAGATGCAGGTGGCCGATGGCGTTTCGGGTAACGAGAAGATCGGTCGCTACGAGATCGACCTGCGTATCAAGGATATGATACGTGACGGCGTCGATGCGGAGGTCGTCTATCCGACAGTGGGCTTGATGACCTCGCGTCTGGGCGACCGCGATCTGGAGATCGCGTCCTGCGTTGTTTACAACGACTGGGTGCTGGAGCATTTCAAGTCCCATCGCGACATCTTCGTTCCTGCGGCCATTCTGCCGATGTGCTCGATCGAAGATGCGGCGGTCGAGCTGAAGCGCTGCGTCGCAATGGGCTATGCGACCGCGATGATCCCCGGCCGCCTGCCCGGCGCGGTGCCCGCGTATAATTCGGATCAGTGGGATGTCTTGTGGGAAGTCGCGGCCGGCGCGGAAATGCCGCTCATTCTCCATTCGGGTACGGGCGGCGAGACAACGATGGAGCGCGGCAACGGCGCGGCGCTAATCAACTACATGCTGTCGGGCCGCGGCCCCATCGACGCGGTCGCCTACCTGGTTTCGAGCGGAGCCCTCGATCGGTTCCCCAAGCTCACCGTCGCTACCATGGAGTGCGGGTCGTCCTATCTCAATTATTTGGCCGAGGTCCTTGACGAAATCTATCCCGCACACATTCACTATGTGCGGCCCAAACTAAGCCGTAAGCCCAGCGAGATCATCGCCCAGCAGGTCAAGGCAGCTTTCTCGCACGATCGTTCGGCGGTCGAGAATCGCAAGGTGCTGGGCCATCAGACGCTGATGTTCGCGACGGACTATCCCCATCTTGAAGGCTCGTTCCCTTATTCGCGCGAAGTGATCGCGGAGAATTTCCGTGACATCGATATCGCCGAGCCGGAAAAGGCTGACATTCTCGGGCTGACCGCCGCGAAGCTGTTCAAGATCGCCAATCCCAAGGTTCTTACGGACGCTTGAGCGGTCGCTATGGGGAGTTCGGGGCAGCCGACGAGCTAAGTCGTGAGATTACCGGCGGATTGGGAGAGGGATAGGTGAACGTAGCTGCTAAGCCGATCATGGGATCGGCCACAGATGAACGCGTAATGATGCACGGCTGCATTCGTACGAAGCATGCAGTGATGAGCTATCCGGTGAGCTTCCGCGACGTGCATGCCGACTCCCTGTTCGGCATGCACATGTTCCAGAAAATGGGCGCGGGGGCCGGCTCAATGGTGCTGTTCACTTCCGGCTCCTCGGAATATGCGCAGTTCTGGCCCTATGAGATTTCCGTTGTCAATTTGGAAGGCTGCGCGGCGATCGCGGAAAATTTCATGTTTGACGCCGGCCGTTCCGAGATGTTCATGCGGAGACTCCCCATCAAGGTGGCATTCGGCATCACCGATGCCATTCTCGACGGCATGGCCGCGCTGAAGCTCGATGTCGGCAAGGCCTTCGCGCCGGCAGGGGTGATCTGCGCGCGGGACGGAGCCACCGATCGTCTCAAGGATCTGGGCTTTCTGCCTTGGCGCATGGTCAGCTTTGGCCCAGCCTTTGGCTTTGTCTCGCCGGAGGGCCAGGCATTCTATGATGGGGACGAATGGCTTATCGAAGAGGCGAACGGCGAACTGCTGATCACGGCCCGCACAGCGCGGGCTTTGCCGCTGGTGCGCCTGCCGACAGGAGTGAAGGGATCAGTCGACAGCGACGGCCGATTTTCGCTGGCGTAAGGACATGGCGGCTCCGCAAGGCAGCAGCGACTCGATGTATTGTTTCAATACGGCCAAGGCGCCTGTCTAGTCGTTCTGCCCGGCTTGGAACAGGCCGACCCGGCGGTGCCCGACACGCAATACTCTGGAGTATCTATGTTTGACGTCATCCGCCATCTGTCGCTCTACAGCATATTGGAGGAGCATGTCCGTTCTTATCCCGGTAAGATCGCGCATGCATGCGGCGGGCAGGCAAGGACGTTCGCTCAGTTGCTCGAACGCGTGGACCGTTTGATCAATGCGCTTGAGGAGAGCGGCGTACAGGCAGGCGATCGTATACTCTGGCTCGGTCAGAACTCCGACCGGATCATCGAATTGCTGATCGCGGCTTCCCAGCTCGGCGCGATGCTGTGCCCGGCCAACTGGCGACAGAGCAAATCGGAACTTGCCGAGCTGATTGACGATCTCGAGCCAAAGGTCATCTTCTGGCAGGAAGAGGAGGTCGGGTCGGATATACGCGCGGGTCGCGCCCAGGCGAAGTTCGCCGGTGGCCGCTGGTTGCAGCACGACGGCGAAGGCGAGGACTCGTACGAAAATTTCGTCGCTTCGGGCCGCCCCGACCGGAATGACCATCGCGAAATCGACACCCAGTCCGGGGCCCTCATTATCTACACGGCGGCGTTTGACGGCCGACCGAACGGCGCCGTTCTGAGCCAGAACACGATTCTGCTTGAAAATCTGGTGCTCGCGCCGACCCAGCGTATCTCCAACGAAACGGTGTTTCTGGCTGTCGGCCCGCTATTTCACCTCGGGACCCTGATGCAGTGCCTGACCGTCTATCATCTGGGCGGCACCAATGTCTTCGTGCGCCGAAGCGACGCTCGGTCGATCGCCGAAGCGATCCACGACCACAAATGCACGCGTACGTGGCTTGTCAGCAAGACCATGGACGAGATCATCGAGTTGAACCATGATCGGCGCTACGATCTCAGCAGTCTGCGTTCCATCCCCTATAACGAAGAGTGGAACCGCATGGTCACGGTGGAGCCCGTGGAAACGCATGTCCCGGGCTATGGCCAGACCGAGGTGATGGGTCTCGCCGTTTTGCCTCAATATGGCCGCCACGCCATCGGCATCTTCGGTCGTCCGTCACCGCTCTGCCATATGCGGATCGTCGACGACGAGGACCGCGACGTCGAACCTGGACAGGTCGGCGAAATCGTTTTCCGCGGACCTACGGTCATGAACGGATACTGGCGGCGACCGGAACTCAACGCCCAACGGCACCGGAACGGATGGCATCACACCAACGATCTGGGTCGTCGCGAGGCGGACGGCAGCCTGACGTTCATTGGTCCCAAGGTGCAGATGATAAAGTCCGGCGTGGAAAACATCTATCCCGCCGAAGTGGAGGCTTGCATTCGCCGCCACCCCGCCATTGCCGATTGCGGCATTATCGGCGTGCCACATCCGCAGTGGATCCAGACGGTCAAGGCGATCGTCGTTCTGAAGCCCGGAAGCGAGGCTTCGGCGCACGACATCATCGAGCATTGCCGTCAGCACATCGCATCCTACAAGAAGCCGTCGTTGATCGAGTTCCGCGAGGACATGCCTCGTACACCTACAGGCGGCATCAACTACAAGCTGCTCGATCAGCTATATGGGGGTGGGAACTATCCCGGCGGCAATACCCGCACCTCCTAATCGAGGACCGCACGAATTCAGATGATCAGGAAAAGCGCAACAGCCATGGCAAATGACCGTCCCTATTTTGACCCAGAAATCGAGACCATGCCGCGCGACCAGATCGAGGCGCTGCAGTTCCCCGCGCTCAAGAAGGTCATCGAGCATGCCTACGAGAAGGCAGGTCTCGTGCGCAAGAAGTGGGACGAGGCCGGCGTGAAGCCTTCCGACATTACCTCGTTGAGCGACTTTTCGCGTCTCGTCCCGTTCATCACCAAGGATGACATTCGGGACTATCGCGCTGAAACCGGCGATCCCTTCGGTGGAATTCTGTGCGCGCCGGTGTCAGAACTGCGCTCGATCACCGGAAGCTCGGGCACGACCGGCGATCCGACCCTGCTGGCAAGGCGGGACCTGCACGGACCTCAGGCCAATTCGCGCTTCGATCGTTGCTTCTGGGACCTCGGGCTGCGGCCGGGTGAATATGCGGTGACGATCAACCCGACCATTCGCGGTTCGACGCTGGCTCCCCTGCTGCACTTCGGCCTGACGCCGCTGACCTTTGACCACAGCCCCGCGGAAATCGGCAGGCTCGTCGAGACCTGCCGGACCTACCGCCCGACGATCATCATGGCGCTTTCGACCCCGCTTCTGATGGGCCTGGAACAGTTTGAAATCGACACGGGCATCGATCTCGCCGAGGTTTTCTCCAGCTGCAAGGCGGTCGTCTGGGGCGGCGAACCGCTCGGGCCGCGCGGGCGCTCGCTGACGGAGCGCTGGAAGATGAACATCATCGAGATTCTCTCGCTCGGCGATGCGACCATCACGCTTCAGGCCGCCAATCACACCGGCGCCTACGCCTGGGAAGATGAAGTCTTTGTCGAGCATATCGATCCCGCAACCGGTCTGCCGGTAGAAGACGGAACGCTCGGCGAACTGGTGGCGACACCTCTGCAAAACTTCCTGGACCCGCTGATCCGCTTCCGCAGCGAGGACCTGGTGTGGCTGACCCGCGAGAAGTGCCCGTCGGGACGAACCCATGCGCGCTTCATGGTCAAGGGTCGCGCAGGCGACCAGATCGTGGTGGCCGGCAAGCCTTTGCTGCCGATCAGCATCTGGCCGACCATCGAGTCACAGCCCGAATCCAAGGCGGGCCTCTTCCAGATCGTTCGACCCGGCGCACCGGAAGATTTCCTTCGGTTGCGCGTCGGATATGCCGGCGACCCCGATCTTGCCTCACTGGAAGCGCGGCTGAAAGAAGAAATAGGGAGGCAGCTGGGACTGGAATCGCGTCTGGAGTTGGTGCCGAACGACGATCTCCTCAAGCTGGGACCACCCCACAAGATCCCGCGGATCGTGAAGCTATAGTCCGTTCGCAGCCATGACCGAGACAGTCGGCTTTATCGGTCTCGGCCAGATGGGCTCGCGCATGGCGGCACGTCTTGTCGGCAGCGACCACGCACTCAGCGTCTTCGATCTGGATCGGAGCGCCGTCGACAAGCTCACAGCTTCCGGAGCGATATCCCAGACTTCGCCGAAGGTAATCGGCGACACATGCGAGATCGTTCTATGCAGCCTGCCCCGGCCCGAGGTCGTGGAACAGGTTCTGCTGGGCGAAGGCGGACTGTCCGACGGACGCGCGGTCAAGATCATTGTCGATCTGTCCACGACGGGATCGACGGTGAGCGAGCGGGTCGGGGCTGCACTGGCTGCCAAGGGTATCGCGCTCGTAGACGCGCCGGTAAGCGGCGGCGTGGGCGCTGCCGAGTCGGGCAGCTTGACCCTCATGATCGCAGGCGCCCCGGAGGCTCGGTCGCAAGTCGCCCCTGTCTTGGCTCGCCTCGGAACGAATCTCTTCGTCATCGGTGACGAACCCGGCCTCGGCCAGAAGATGAAGCTGATCAACAACATGCTCTGCGCTGCCAACGCTGTGACCACGTTCGAGGCGCTGGTAGCGGGCGTCAAGGGCGGCCTTGACGCGGAGACGATGCTCGACGTCATCAATGTCTCGAGCGGCCGCAGCTTCATCTCAACGGACAAGGTGCCCCAGTGCGTGCTTCCGCGCACCTTTCCGCCCCGCTTTGCGACGGAACTCCTGCTCAAGGACATGAAGCTGGGCGTCGATGAAGCATTGGCGAACGAGGCGCCCTTGTGGATGATGACTTCGGCGCTTCAATTCATCTCGGAGGCGATCACCGAGACGGATCCGGCGGCAGACTATGCCAGCCTTATCCGCTATTTCGAGCGTCGTGCCGGCATCGAGTTCGCCCCAGCCAAGGACAGGAAAGATGACGACTAACATGCGCGAAGCGGGTCGCGATATCCTGCGGGAGGTTGTCGGCCAGGGTTATTTCGACAAAAGGGAAGCATCGACCAACAGCTTCAACGCCGATGCACGGCGCCTTTCCGAGGAATATTGTTTCGGCGAGATCTGGTCGCGTCCCGGCCTGCAGCGCAAAACGCGCAGCCTGTTGTGTGTGGCGATGATGATAGCGCTCAACCGCCAGCATGAGTTGCGCATCCATATCGGCACGGCGCTCACCAACGGCGCTACGGCGGAAGAGATCAGGGAAGTCTTGTTGCAGAGCATAATTTATTGCGGACTACCCGCCGGACTTGAGGGTTTCCGGGTGGCGGAGGAGGTTCTGTCCGCCCGGGACATGCTCTAGGCCCACACCCCTGCACCGGCGGAGCGGCCGTTCCCGCTCCCTCTGTTGAACGACCATCGCTGGAGGTTTTTTGGATGAGCGACAGTTCGATCCGCGTCGAATGGGCTACGGACCATGCCGGGGTGCTTATCGTCACGCTAGACAATCCCCCTGCCAACGCCATGAAGCTGGCGATGTTTCGCGAGCTGCGGGATCTCTTCCTGAACATCCGTGAGGATTACGTGGATGCCCGCTGCGTGATACTGACCGGGGAGGGCAAGATATTTTGCGCCGGCGCGGATACCCGCGAACTCGCCGCCCGCACGACGGAAATGCAGATTGCGCGGTCGGAAGTCTCCCGTTCATGTTTCGACGCGATCCGCCGCTGCCCCTTGCCCGTCGTCGGCGCGATAAATGGTGCCGCCGTGGGTGCCGGCGTCGTTCTCGCCGCAAGTTGCGACATTGTTCTGGCTTCGGAAAACGCCCATTTTTCCCTCACCGAAGTGCTGATCGGCGCCCTGGGGGGCACCCGGCCTACGGCGCGTCTCGTGCCCAACAAGCTGGTGCGGTACATGGCGCTTACAGGCCAACGCGTCGGCGCTGACGCCATCGAGCGCTTTGGCGGGATATTGGAAGTCACTGCGCGCGAAGCCTTGCTCGAACGAGCGCTCGTCATCGCGGACCAGATCGCCGCGCTGAGCCCTTACGGCGTCCAGCTGATGAAAGAGTCGATCAACCTGACCGAGGATCTTCCGGTGACCGAGGGCTATCGGATCGAACAGCTCTACACGACCATTGCGTCCAACCTGCCCGACGCCCAGGAAGCGGCCGCCGCAACCCGGGAGAAGCGTAAACCCCAATGGTCGGGCCAGACGCTGTCGTTGCATCGCACCAACGAACCCAGGCGCTAATTTCCGGGCCCGGTCGGGCGACTCATTTCCTCTATCGACCGCCCATGACGTCTCGCATGGGCGGCAGGAAGGCATTGTCCAGATAGGGGCCCACATCGCCGGCTGCCACTGCCTCGGTGAAGATGGGCAGCAGCATGCGATTGCGTTCGTTGCGGCGGAAGAAAAGCTGCAGCAGTTCAATGTCCTTCTCGGGGCCAGCCGCCAGCACGTAATCTTCAAGCGCGACATCCGCCTCGGCAATGGTCGCTGGACGATAGCCGATCAACGCCTCGACTTCGTCCAGATTGGCCTTGTCGATCGCGTCGCCGATATGGTCGACCAGCTCCAGATGCGCGGCGAGATTGGACGCCATCGCGGAGCGATAGGCCGCAGAAGGGTCAGATCGGTCGATCGGCAGGGCATCGATGGCAAGCTTCATCGATTTGGCCGCGTGCGAGCGCGCCGACCGTTGCGGTTCGGGACGGTGCGGAGCCACAAGATCGACCTTCAAGATGTCGGCCATGGCAGTGAGGGCCATCCGCGTTCCTGATACCTCCCAAAGGAGCCAGTTGATGGCGGTATCGAGCGGTTGGGTGATCTGTTTCGCGATGCAAAGACTGGTGGAAATACTGAGAGCCATCGTGTGATAGTTGATAACGTCGTGGTCGATGTCCGTCCCTGTCAGCCTGGCATATTCGCGATACATATAGCCGAGATCATAGAGCGGCTCGAAAACATTCCGGATACGCCACCCCCCAAGATCGACAAGAGGGTCGTTGATATGGGCGACCTCGAGGTCATAGATCGCCGAAACCCGGCCCTGATCGACGAGGAACTGCCCTGAATCATATGTGACGAAGCTGCGCTGGCTGCGGTGGCGCGGCACGTTCCGGTTCATCCACCCCAGAACGAATTCCACCAGCGGCTCAGGCCGAGATTTCAGCGAGCGATAGAATTCGACGTTCGTGCGATGCTGATTCTGCTGCAGGTCACCGGGATCGGCTGGGTTCCGCAAGCCCCGCTTCTCAAACTCGCGGACGTCGATCTGATGCATTTTCGCGATGGCGGCGATGTAGTCGTCAATCACCGCGCGCTTGGCCTCGTCGTTGGCAAGCCCCGTCATCTGCCGCTCGCCGGGAACGCAATCCATCACTATCGCCGGCGGGTTCTCGCACATGCCATAGACGTGCGGAACCGGGATGCCGTTCTCCTCGAGAACCTCGAGCACATTCGCTTCATAGTCGAGCGGGTGAGTATATCCCTCGCCACGAGCGCCGCGAACGTAGATGGGTACGTCCTTCCCGGGCAGGCTAACGGTGGCGACCCACGATGGCCGCCAGCGATTTTCACGGGTCAAGCTGGTAACGGGGCCGCCGACCAGCTTCTCGACGCACCGGCTTACTCGCCGCTCTTCGTCCTCCTGCATATCCCAGCGCTCATCTCTCCATGATTGTCGTCCGCCTTCGCGTTAGAACGAAATACAGACCTTCTGCGCCTTGCTGGTATCAGCACCCGTGGCGATCGCTTCTTCGATCTGGTCGATGCCAAATTCGTGCGTCACGAGTGCCGAAAGATCATAGGTTCCCGATCGCATGAGATCGAGTATTTCGGGCAGCGCCTCTTCGGTGGGGAGATTGCCGCAGCCGCCGATGCGCCAATTTGCAAAACACAAGGACTTCAGATCTATCTCGACCGGAGCGTGATGAACGCCGACGATGGAGAGAGCCGCGTCGCAACCTGCGACCATCGTGAAATTATCCAACGCAGCCCTGTGTCCAATCGCATCGACATACAGATCGGCGGCGCATCGATCGCCGAGGATCGTTTGGCGGATCCCAAATTCGATGAACGCTTTTTCCTTGAAATCCTCTGATGCTGGATTGCACGGTATCAGGCCGAACCTCCGGGCATGGTCCAGCCGTCGGTCAGAAATGTCCACGATCATCACCTTCGCGCAGCCGGCCCATTTCAGCATGATAGCGGACGACATACCAATGATGCCGGCACCGAAGACGATGGCCGTCTTACCGGGACCGGGGGCAAGGCTTCTTGCGGCGCGCGTTCCGATCACGAATGGCTCGAACAGGACGGCAGTCTTCAGCGGAATGTCGTTGTCGATCTTGAGGACGCTATATCCCACCTCGCATTGTGGAATCCTGATGAACTCCGAGAACCCACCAACGGTCGCCACCCGCATGGGATCGCGAAGCGCTTTGTCGTAATTGGGAAAAACATGATCGCCTATGGCCAAGCCCTTCACATTTCTCCCGATCTCGACGACTTCGCTGATCGCTTCGTGCCCGAATTCATGGTCCTTCCAGACCATGACGTCGTCGCCGCCATGGTAAAAGGCTGCGACATCCGACCCGCAAACGCCGGTCAGCAAATTGCGGATGACGACATCATCATCGCCGCATTCCGGGTATACCAGATCGACAACGTCGATCTTCCCGACGCCGCGGTAAATTGCACCCTTGAATGTCGATGCTCGTGTCACCCTATCTCTCCCGACAGTCATTTCAGCCTGGCGCAGCTCGGCTATCCGGCTTGCTGCCCGTCACTGCCCGGAAAGCGGTATCCAGAACGTCGCTGACGTGGTCGCCAGGTCGAGGGCCTCCGTGATTGGCATCCGATCCGTGCCCGGCCGGCCGGCGATTTCCGCTTTCACCGCATCGAGATCATCGGTTTCGATCTCGTAGATCGTCATGTACCGGTGCTGGCCGTCACCGGAGAGAGTGAAGCGTTCAGCCGAAATGATACCCGGAACAGCCAGAACGTCGGGAATATGCTGACGGTCGTACCATTGCTCGAACTCGCCGTCTCGTCCCTCGACGGCGTTGGTCAACGCCACCAGCTTGTAACTGTTCAACATCCCCTCCGTCGCAAGGCTCATTCATATATATCAGGCGAGGATGCACATCGGCTTCCTCCCGGTCAATCGACGCATGGGACGTTTCCCGCCGCGATCCGCCGCAAGCGGTCTGGCCGCGGTTTCTTTCCTATATCTGATATTTGAAGCGCCCGATGGTGCAGACATAGCTTATTTCCGTGGCGGCCGTTTCTTTTCCGTGGCGGCCGTTTCTGTGAAGGCAGGCCGGGTCATCCGTGACGCCGACGGCCGCCGGATTGGTGGAGTAGAAGGCGTGCGCGACGACCAAGTATTGGTCGTTACCGAGACAAAGATGGTCCGCGTCCCGGTTCTACAGAAAGCACCGAGTCATCCGGCCTGCAGACGAGTCTGAAGCGTTTGCAGAACTTGACGCACACAACCCGGTAGATCGGTCAATCTGGACGGGCCGCGTCAACCGCATCAGATGTGCGCCTTCGCCTCGTCCGGATCTGGAAGCGCCGCGGCCGCCTTCGTCGCATTGGCGACCGCGCCCGCCAGGCTGCAATCCCACCTTAGCGAACCTCTGATTAGGCGGGCATTTCGGCGTGGGAAAGGCGCTGCCGCGGGGGTCGACGACGCTGGGCGATCAGGTGGGCGCCCGCACCGCGGCTTGGCCTGATATTCATGGATGTTCATGCCTGCTCACGGTCGATTGCGGTTTATGCAAGTTCGACCGCGAGGGCGGTCGCCTCGCCGCCGCCGATGCAAAGGCTGGCGACCCCACGCCGCAGCCCGCGTGTCTGAAGCGCCCCGAGCAGAGTGGCCACGATGCGAGCGCCCGACGCGCCGATCGGGTGGCCAAGCGCAGTAGCCCCCCCGTTCACGTTGAGCTTTTCGGCCGGGATGCCCAGTTCCTTCGCGGCGATCATCGCAACGACGGCAAATGCCTCGTTCACCTCGAACAGGTCCACGTCATCGACCTTCCATCCTGCTTTCCCCAATAGCTTGCGAATCGCAGGGACAGGTGCGGTCGTGAATTTGGCCGGTTCGTCGGCATGGGCAGCCGTGGCCACCACGGTGGCTACGATCGGCAGGCCCTGAGCTACAGCGACGCTCCGACGGGTCATTACCAAGGCTGCAGCACCATCCGAGATGGAAGATGCATTGGCTGCAGTAATCGTGCCATCCTTGACGAAAGCAGGCTTGAGCGACGGGATCTTCTCCGGCTTGGCCTTGCCCGGCTGCTCGTCGGCTTCGACAATCGTCTCGCCACCGCGGCCTGCTACGGTGACCGGAACGATCTCCCGGGCAAACGCGCCGCTGGTGATCGCCTCGTTGGCACGGCTCAGCGAGCGGATCGCATATTCATCCTGCGCCGCGCGCGTGAACTGATATTCGCGAACTGCATCCTCCGCGAAAACGCCCATTGCCTTGCCCGGCTCATAGGCATCCTCAAGCCCGTCCGTCATCATCGTGTCGATGATCCGGTCGTGGCCGATACGCGCCCCGGACCGGTGTTTCGGCAGTGCATAGGGCGCGTTGGTCATGCTCTCCATGCCGCCGGCGACGGCAACATCGATCGAGCCCGCCGCCAGGGCATCATAGGCCATGATAGCCGCCTGCATGCCGGACCCGCACATCTTGTTGACAGTCGTAGCCTCGACGGAACGCGGCAGGCCGGCACCGAGCGCCGCCTGGCGAGCGGGCGCCTGGCCAAGGCCGGCCGGAAGCACGCAACCCATATAGATGCGCTCGATCGTCTCCGGCGACACGCCGGCCCGCTCAACGGCACCCTTGACCGCCACAGAGCCGAGTTCGGTCGCGGTCGTCCCTGCGAAAACTCCCTGAAAGCCCCCCATCGGCGTGCGGGCATAGCTGACGACGACAACAGGATCTTCAACTCTGGTCTCGGACACACTCATCTGGGTCATTCCTTCTCAAAGGCCCGTGCGATCACCATACGCTGGATGTCCGACGTACCCTCGTATATCTGGCATACCCGGACGTCCCGGTAGATCTTAGCGATGCCGAATTCCTCAAGATAGCCGTAGCCGCCGAGGGTTTGGATCGCGCCGGATACGATTGCCTCTGCCGCTTCCGATGCGAACAGTTTGGCCATGGATGCTTCCTTGAGACACGGCAGGCCAGCATCCTTGGCGGACGCGGCGTGGAGCACCATGAGGCGCGCCGCCTCGAGACGCGTCGCGAGATCGGCGAGCCGGAAACCCACAGCCTGGTGTTCGATGATGGGCTTCCCCATCGACTTGCGCTCCCTGGCGTAGCCAAAGGCGATCTCGAGCGCCGCTTGTGCCATGCCTACGCTCTGCGCGGCGATGCCGATGCGCCCCGCTTCGAGGTTGGAGAGCGCGATCGAATAGCCGCGTCCCTCTGGCCCCAGCAGCGCCTCATCCGGCACGAAACAGTCCTCGAAGCGGATCGCGCACGTATCGGACGCGCCCTGGCCCAACTTTTGCTCCACCTTGTCAACGATGTAGCCCGGCGTATCCGTGGGCACGAGAAAGGCCGAGATGCCCTTCTTGCCGGCCGAGGGGTCAGTTACGGCGATCACCATCGCGACGCCCGCGATCCGGCCCGAGGTGATGAACTGCTTCGATCCGTTCAGCACCCAACCGCCTTCGGTGCGGACAGCACGCGTGCGGATCGCCGATGCATCGGAGCCGGCGTCGGTTTCGGTCAACGCGAAGGCGCCGATCATTCGGCCGGAGATCAGTTCTGGCAGATAGCGTGTCTTCTGCGCGTCACTGCCATCCTTGACGAGTCCTGAAACCATAATGCTGTTCTGGATCGAGACGATCGTCGATAGGGCGCCATCGGCTGCGGCGATCTCGATCAGCGCGAGAGCATAGGACACGTAATCTGCGCCGACACCACCCGCCGTCTCGGGCGCCGTCATGCCAAGCAGGCCGAGCGCGGCGATTTCCTCGAACAAGCCGTCGGGATAGCCCTTAGCCTCCTCGAACGCAGCGCTGCGGGGACGGATTGCCTCCTGCATGAAATCGCGGACGGCATCGCGGATCGAAGATTGGGTCTCGGTAAGAATCATGGTGCGTTCCTATCCGGCAGCGGCCGGCGAAACGGCCGGAACGCCGCTCCATGACTGCCGCAAGCCCTTCCCTTGAAATCGTCGGTGCCAAGCAAGATGCTCTGCTCAAGCACATTAGTGGACCATTCCTTGTTACCGGCAATCCCGACATCGCAAGCGAGAGCAAGCTCGCAGCCAACCGTCACGGCGGCTCCGTTGATCGCGGCAATCGTCGGCTTCGGGCAGTTCCACAGGCGCTTGGCCGCGCCCCGAAAGTGCTTCCCCGCGCCGGTCAGCACGATCGCTTTCACGCTCGCGTCCGCCGAGAGCTGGTCCACCGCCCGGCAGATCTCGCGCAGCGTATCCGGTCACGATGCATTTCGCCGGCCGCCGCGGTCGATCGTGATCGTGCCGATCGCATCGGCAATCCCAACCTCAGGTCTTCGAAGCTCACGGCCGCTGCCCTTCTGCCGGTTCTACAGCATCGCCAGACGCGTGTGAGCGATCGCGCGCGCTTCGGTCACGATCCGCTCGATCAGCTCGGCGACCGTGGGCACGTCATGGATCAAGCCCTGCACCTGCCCCGCCCACACGAGGCCGGCTTCGATCTCGCCGGTCTCGAGCGCGACCCGCCCCCGGGTGCCGGACACCAGCGGCTGGATGTCCTTGAACTCCGCCTCCGGCCGAGACGAGATGCTGACGACCTCATCCGAGATGCCGTTCTTCGCGACCCGCCCCGTATTGTGGAAGCGACGGAAGATGAGGTTCGTCGCGCGCTCGTCATTGGCGACGATGAAATCCTTGATGTTCGGGTGGATCGGCGCCTCGACGGTCGCGCAGAAGCGCGTGCCCATGTTGATGCCGTCCGCGCCTAGCGCAAGCGCCGCGACGAGGCCGCGCCCGTCGCCGAACCCGCCGGACGCTATCATCGGCACCTTCAGCTTGTCTGCGGCTGCGGGGATCAGGATCAGACCAGGGATATCGTCCTCGCCGGGATGCCCTGCGCACTCGAAGCCGTCGATCGAGATCGCGTCGACGCCCATGCGCTCGGCGGCCAGAGCGTGGCGAACCGCGGTGCATTTGTGGATCACTGTGACGCCGCGCGCCTTCAGATCCTCGACATGCTCCTGCGGCCTATGGCCGGCAGTCTCTACAATCGTGACCCCGCTGTTGATGATCGCGCGGCGATATTCAGCATAAGGTGGCGGGTTGACAGATGGCAGGATCGTCAGGTTCACGCCGAACGGCTTGTCGGTCATCGTCCGGCAGCGATCGATCTCGCGTCGGAGGTCGTCGGGTGTCGGCTGGGTCAGAGCCGTGATGATGCCGAGCCCCCCGGCGTTGGAAACGGCCGCGGCGAGTTCCGCGCGGCCGACCCACATCATCCCGCCCTGCACGATCGGATAGTCGATGCCGACCAGGTCGGTGAAACGGGTGCGGATGGTCATGATGTGGTCCTCAGCGTCCGATCCATGCGCCGGGCCGCTTCTCAACGAAGGCGGTCATCCCCTCGGCCTTGTCCGCCGTGGCGCACAGGCCGTTGAACAGGCGGCGTTCGAACAGGATGCCGGTCGCGAGCACCGTCTCGAATGCGGCGTTGACCATTTCCTTGTTAGCGATCGCGGCAAGTGGCGGCATTGCCGCGATCGTGGCCGCCATCTTCATTGCTTCGTCGACGAGATCGGCCAGCGGCACGATCTTCGAGCATAGATTGGCCTTTTCGGCCTCGACGGCGTCCATCATCCGGCCCGTCAGGCACATATCCATGGCCTTGGACTTGCCGACCGCGCGCGTCAAGCGCTGCGATCCCCCCATCCCAGGAGCAACGCCCAGTTTGATTTCCGGCTGTCCGAACCGGGCATTGTCGGCGATGATCATGACGTCTGCCATCATCGCCAGCTCGCAGCCGCCCCCCAAGGCGAAGCCGGCCACCGCCGCGATCCAGGGTTTGCGGGTACGCGTCACCTGCTCGAATCCGGCGAAGAAATTCTCGGCGAACATGGCCGAGAAGCCTTTTTCCTGCATCGCCTTGATGTCCGCGCCAGCCGCGAAGGCCTTGTCGCTCCCGGTGAGGACCAAACAACGCTGGTCCGGGTCGGCATCATAAACTGCAAAAGCTGCGATCAAGTCCCTCAGCACCTGGGGACTCAGCGCGTTGAGCGCTTCCGGACGGTTGAGCCGCACGAGGGTGACGGCGCCCTGCATTTCGACGAGAAGCGTTTCGTACGTTGCCATATGTTGTCCTTCAGAGCCGCTCGATGATCGCCGCGTCCGTTTCGCGGACGATCGCCGCCGACAGCAGGCCGCGTGCGAGCGGCAAATCGGCGACATTGCCCACCGCAGGTCGCGCCAGAGTGATCCGCGCAACGCCCTCGGAAACCGCGAAATCGATGCCGCCCGCCACGGTATCAGCGCGGCGCCATGCGGATGGCGCCGTCGAGGCGGATCACTTCACCATTGAGCATCGGGTTCAGAATGATCGACTGGACCAGCTGCGCATATTCGGCGGGCTTACCGAGGCGGTTCGGATGCGGCACCTGCGCGCCGAGCGCATCCTGCACATTTTGCGGGAAGGATTCCAGCATGGGAGTCAGGAAGATGCCGGGCGCGACCGTCATCACCCTGATCTTGTGCTGTGCCAGGTCGCGCGCGATCGGCAGGGTCATGCCGACGACCCCGCCCTTGGAGGCGGAATAGGCAGCCTGCCCAATCTGGCCGTCGAACGCCGCGACGCTGGCGGTGTTGACGATGACGCCCCGCTCACCCTCGATCTCATCGGCCGCTGCGAGCAACGCCGCGAATTTCGAAATGAGATTGAATGTACCGATTAGGTTTACCCCGATCGTCTTGGCGAAAATATCGAGTGGATGCGGCACGTTGTCCTTGCCGACCGTCTTCACTGCGGGCGCGACCCCCGCGCAGTTGACCAAGATGCGGGCAACCCCATGCGCCTCCTGTGACGCGGCAAGGCCGGCGGCGACGCTTACGTCATCTGAAACATTGACGCTGACGAACCGCGCGCCGATTTCGGCCGCTTTCGCCTTGCCCGCCCCTTCATTGAGATCGAAGATCGTCACCTTGGCCCCGGCCTCAGCCAGGGCCTTTGCCGTCGCATTGCCGAGCCCAGAGGCTCCGCCCGTCACCACAGCTGCCATCCCGTCGATCCGCATTATGTCACCCCTGCATTAGATCCCGCTGGATCCCGAGGGCCAAAGACACGGAACGACCCTCTTTTCTACTAGCTGGAATAGTGTTACTGGTGAGTAAGTGAGCGACCAGACCTTGTATGTCAAGCAAATCATGTGCAAGTTTAGAGGATATCCGTGCGTGAGAAAGCAGCCTCGCCCTTTGTATGGGAACGCCCGACCGAGCAGGCTCGCGATGAGAAGCGGGCAGTCCTGCTTAAGTCCGCTGTAAAACTATTCAATGAGCGCGGATTTCACGCGACGTCGCTCGACGATGTAGCCACGTCGGTAGGCGTGACCAAGCCCGTGATCTATCACTATCTGGGCAATAAAGACCATGTTCTGTTCGAATGCGTGCGAATCGGCCTGGATGAACTGCGCGAGGCAGCTGATCAGGCACGGGCACTTCCGGGCAATGGCTTGGTAAGGCTGGAAGCTTTTCTATGTCGCTACGGCGAAATCATCATGACCGAATTCGGCCGATGCGTTGTCCGAACCGGCGACGAGGCTTTGGCGCCTCGCAACCGGACAAGATTCCGCCAACTCAAGCGGGAGGTCGATACCTGCCTGCGCGAAATGCTAGAGCAGGCGACGCTGGACGGGTCCGCGGTCATCTCCAACGTCAAGATCACTGCGCTCGTCATAGCCGGCGCCTTAAACTGGTCAGCACGCTGGTACCAGGCAGATGGACCATTGAAGCCGGCTGAGATGGCGAGCGCGCTGGTACGTACGATCCTTGCCGGAGTCACCCCTCCGCCGACCGGTTAGCGACCCTGGCACTTTCACCCCACCATGGTGCCGGATCGGCATCCCGCTTGTATCCGCCATTGGCTTGCTGTCTATTCGGCGCACAGGCGCAAGACATGGATATCATACTCGCTCGCTGGAGAGACGATGCCTATGTCACCGACAGCAAAGCTTGAGACCTTCCGCTTCGTCGACGAAACGCTGGATGGAACGCTGTCGATCGCGAGAACGGGATCACTCACGTCAGAAATCCTGGCAGAATTGACGTCGAACCCTGTCTAACCGAGGCAGGCCGGGTCGAACGCCAAAGGATTAAACGATACCGTAGGTCACTGCACCGGAACCGAATCATGGGGACTCGGTTGGCTGGGGCGGCAGGATTCGAACCTGCGAATGGCGGCACCAAAAGCCGCTGCCTTACCACTTGGCGACGCCCCAGCATCGCATGGCGAGCGCGCTCTTATAGGGATCGCGGCGGCGATGGGAAGCCTCGAAGATTGGTTTTCCTGGAGCATCCGACGTCCTAAGGTGCGGGCATGACCACGCTTATTACCGGCGCGGCCGGCTTCATCGGCATGCACTGCGCCCTGCGCCTTCTGGCGCGGGGAGAGTCGGTGATCGGCATCGACAATCTCAACGATTATTATCCGGTCCAACTGAAGCAGGACCGCGTCGCCGCGATCGAGGCCGCTGGCGGCGATTTCCGCTTCGTCCGTTGCGATTTCGCCGATCATGCGGCGCTCGAGAGCGCGCTTGGCGGAGCCGGCTTCGAGCGGATCATCCACCTCGGCGCACAGGCGGGGGTGCGCTACTCGCTCGAAAATCCGCGCGCCTATGCGCAGAGCAACCTCGTCGGGCACCTTAATATGCTCGAGCTCGCGCGGCAGCGCGGCAGCGCGCACCTCGTCTATGCGTCCTCCTCGTCGGTCTATGGCGGCAATGACAGCCTGCCCTTCCGTGTCGAGGACCGGGTCGACCATCCGCTCTCGCTCTATGCCGCCACCAAGAAGGCCGACGAGCTGATGAGCGAAACCTATGCCCATCTCTATCGCCTGCCGCAGACGGGCTTGCGCTTCTTCACCGTCTACGGCCCTTGGGGGCGGCCGGACATGGCGTTGTGGCTGTTCACCGACGCGATCCTGCGCGGGCGGCCTATCGCGGTGTTCAACGGCGGGGAGATGCGGCGCGACTTCACCTATATCGACGATATCGTCAGCGGCGTGATCGCGGCGCACGATCGCCCTCCGGCCGACGACGGCGCGGCAAAGGCCGGCGGCAGCCGCTCCCCCCACGCGATCTACAATATCGGCAATCATCGCTCGGAAGAGCTGCTCCAACTGATCGCCACGATCGAAGCCGCGTGCGGCAAGACGGCGGTGCGGGAGATGAAGCCGATGCAGCCCGGCGACGTGCGCGAAACCTTCGCCGACATCAGCGCGATCGAGCGCGATCTGGGCTTTCATCCGACCACCAGCATCGCCGAGGGCGTTCCGCGCTTCGTCCGCTGGTTCCGCGATTATCATGGAATTTGATCCGGTGCGGCGACTGCTTTTGACAGGCCTTTTCTTGCTGGCGCTGACAGGCTGCCAGAAGGAAGCGGCGAAAAAATCCGCGGCTGAGGAAGGCGGCGCTCCACAGGTTGCAACCAGCCTCGAGGACTATGCGCTGCCGGTCGACCGGTCGGACCAGATCACCGCGATCGACGCGGCGACGGGCGACCCGGCGGGAATGCCGAAGGACGGCGGGGCGGTGATCGTGCCGCAAAAAGCCGAAGCGCGCCCTGCTGTTGAGCCCGCGCCGGCGGACGCGCCGCCGCCGACCCCGATCGTGGCGCCACCGCCGCCCGCCGCTCCGTCGCCAGCCAGCGGAGAATGACCGACGAGAAAGGTTGCCGACGATGGATGAGGATGACCTGAAGAACCGCGCGATCGCGCTCTACGACAGCTTCACCCATGGCGCGCTCGGCCGCCGCGCCTTCATGGCGGACATGACCCGGCTGGCGGGAAGCGCTGCTGCGGCGCAGATGCTGGTTGCCGCAATCGCCGCCGATCCGGCGGCCGCGGCGATCGTCGCCGAGGGTGACAAGCGGCTCAACGCCAAGATGGTCTATTGGAGCGGCGCCCATGGCCACAAGCTGTTCGGCTATATGGCGATTCCGAAAAAACATGCGAAAAAGCCCGCCGCGGTGCTCGTCATCCATGAAAATCGGGGCCTGCAGCCCTATACCCGCGATGTCGCCCGACGGCTCGCGGTCGCAGGCTTCGTCGGCCTGGCGGTCGACTTCCTCGCGCCGCAGGGCGGCACCCCCGCCGACGAAGATAAGGCGCGGCAAATGATCGGCGCGCTCGATCTGGTATCAGCCACCGCCGATGGCGTGGCGACGATCGACTGGCTCCGCGGCCATCGGCTGCTCAACGGCAAAGTCGGTGCGGTCGGTTTCTGTTGGGGGGGAGCGATGGCCGATCGCTTGGCCGTCAACGCCGGGCCGGCGCTTGCAGCGGCCTGCGCCTTTTATGGCCCCCCACCCCCGCCCTCGGACGCGGCCAGGGTAAAGGCGGCGATGCTGCTTCATTATGCGGGCAACGATGATCGTGTGAATGCGGGTGCGGGCCCGTGGGTTGATGCGCTGCGCGCCGCGCATGTCGACGTCCGACGCTTCGACTATCCAGGCACGCAGCACGCCTTTCACAACGACAGCTCGGCCGCGCGCTACAATGCCGAAGCCGCCGGTCTTGCCTGGGACCGGACAATCGCTTTTCTCCAGGAGAAGCTTGCATGACCGACGAACTGACCTTCTATCATAATCCCCGCTCCCGCGCGCAGATGGCGCATTGGATGCTCGAGGAGGTGGGCGCCCCCTATCGCATCGTGATGATCGATTTGGAGAAGGGCGAGAATCGCCAGCCCGATTTCCTGGCGATCAACCCGATGGGCAAGCTGCCCGCCATCGTCCACCGCGGCGTGACGGTGACCGAGACCGCGGCGATCATCGGCTATCTCGCCGATGCTTTTCCCGAGGCAGGGCTTGCTCCGGCGGCGGACGATCCGCAGCGCGGCACCTGGTGGCGGTGGCTGGTGTTCGGGGCAAGCGCCTTCGAGCCGGCCTTGCTCGATACGATGATGAAACGGCCCGAGGCTCCGCGCGGATCGGTCGGCTATGGCAGTTACGAGGATGTGCTGGGCGCGCTCGAGACGATGCTCGATCCGGGGCCGTGGATTCTGGGCGACCGGTTCAGCGCTGCCGACGTCTATCTCGGATCCGAGCTCGCCTGGGCTGTTTCGTTCGGTGCGCCCGCGATCAGCGAGCGGCCGCGGCTTGCCGGCTATATCGAGCGGGTCAAGGAACGGCCCGCCTATCAGCGCACGACAGGCAGCAACTGAAGCCCAGGGCTTCGCAAAGAAAAGGGCCCGGCGTCGCCGCCGGGCCCCTATCTCGTCTGCTGCGCCTTAGCGGCGATCGCCCATGAAGCGCAGCAGGAACATGAACATGTTGATGAAGTCGAGATAGAGCGTCAGCGCGCCCATCACCACCGACTTGCCGACGAAATCGGTGCCCGACACATAATGATACATGCTCTTGATCTTCTGGGTGTCATAGGCGGTGAGACCTGCGAACAACAGCACGCCCACACCGCTGATGACGAGGTCCATCACCGGTGAGCGCAGGAACAGGTTGATCAGCGAGGCGACGAGCAAGCCAACCACGCCCATGATCAAGAAGGTGCCGAAAGCCGAAAGGTCCTTCTTCGTCGTATAGCCGAACAGGCTAAGGCCCGCGAAAGCCGCGGCCGAAGCGAAGAAAGTTTGCGCTATCGAGGTGCCGGTATAGACCAGGAAGATCGAGGACATCGAAAGGCCCATCGCCACCGCGAACGCCCAGAAGAGCCCCTGCGTGGCAAAGGTGGACAGCCTGTTGATCCCGAAATTCAACACCAGGATGAACGCCAGCGGCGCCAGCATGATCACATATTTGAGCAAGCCCGGGCCAGCCAGGATCTGGAAGGCCAGCCCCGAATTGGCGAAAAGCATCGCGACGACGCCGGTCAGCAGCACGCCCGAGGCCATATAATTGTAGATTGAGAGCATGTAGGACCGCAGCCCAGCATCGAAAGCTGCGTCGGCCACACCGCCCCGTGTCGCGGCGGGCGCGGCAGTTGCTCGGGGGTCAGACCAGTTTGCCATGATGTCAAAACTCTCCAAATAGACGCGGCGGAATGCCGCTCGTCCGACAATATCGGCCGATCCACAGCTCTTTTCAAGCGGAACGCACATGAAATAAGAATGAACGGACTTGCGTTACCGTCTCATCGCGGGCGACAAGACGCGATGCACAGGCTTTTCGTCGCCCTGCGTCCCCCCCGCCCGATGCGCGAGGCGCTGCTCGCGGCGATGGGCGACATACCCGGTGCGCGCTGGCAGAGCGACGACCAGCTTCACCTCACATTGCGCTTCATCGGCGAGGTCGACCGGCATCTCGCCGAGGATATCGCCGCGGCACTCGGAGCGGTCTCGCATCCGTCCTTCGCGCTGCGGCTCGATGGCATCGGCTGCTTCGACCGGCGCGGACGGATCGATGCGCTCTGGGCGGGCGTCACGCCCCACGAATCCGTCCGCTCGCTGCATGTCACCGTTACACGCGCGCTCACCCGCGCGGGCGTCGCGCCCGAGGAACGCGCTTTCGTGCCTCATATCACGCTCGCGCGCTTCACGCGCGGCGCCGAACCCGTGTCGCCTTTGCCGATGCGGACTCTCTGGCCTGCGCCAATCGAAGCCAGCTTCGATCATTTTCTGCTGTACGAAAGCCAGCTCGGCTCGTCGGGCGCGAGCTATTCAGCGATCGAGCGTTATCCGCTCGCCTAAGCGCCCAGCCGGCGCAGCAGCCCTTCGACGCCCGCAGCGATATCGCGCCAAGCGGTTTCGAACCCCTCATGGGCGCCGAAATAGGGATCAGCGACGTCCTGGCCGCGCCGTCCCTCGGCGTGATCGAGCAACATCGAGAGCTCTGCCTTCGCCGCCGGCGGCCTCAGCCGGGCGAGCGCAGCCAAATTGCTCCGGTCAAGCGCAACGATATGATCGAAGGTCAGGAAATCCTCGGCGGTGACCTGGCGTGCGCGCTGGCCGCCAATATCGACCCCGTGGCGATCGGCCGTCGCGAGCGCACGCTGGTCGGGGGGCTCGCCGACGTGCCAGTCGCCCGTGCCCGCGGAGTCGACCTCGACGGCGATGCCCGCCCGCGCCGCCGCCGCCCGCATAGCGCCTTCCGCCAAGGGGGAGCGGCAGATATTGCCGAGACAGACGAACAATATGCGCGGCGGCGAACTCACTTGGCTTTGATCACTCCGCAGGCGAAACGCCCACCGGCATTCCCCGTGGGATCGGTCTTATAGTCGTCGGCAGCGGCATGGATCACGATGGCAGCCCCGTCCGCGTCGAGTAGTGGCGCTTCACCTCCGGTCAGCGTCGCACCCTTGATCACCGTCTTGAGCGCACCGGCGCCGTCGGCGACCGTCATATTGGGCATATCACCCATATGCGCGCCCGCCGGATTGTCATGGCCATGCTGCTTCTTGGCTGGGTTCCAATGCGCGCCCGCGCTGGTGAAGTCCGGGCCGGTGCAGGTGCCGACAGCGTGGACGTGCACGGCATGAACACCCGCCGGCAAGCCGACTCCTTTTACCTCGACCTGAATCCCATCCTTGGTCT
>Ga0207711_10000655_pt1 | contig 34545 bp, 35 predicted proteins | sample KBSS34metaG_FD_184401 | JGI IMG/M metagenome (GOLD analysis project Ga0207711, IMG submission 184401) | Switchgrass rhizosphere microbial communities from Kellogg Biological Station, Michigan, USA - KBS S3-4 metaG (SPAdes) (version 2) | ecosystem: Host-associated > Plants > Roots > Rhizosphere... | reverse complement strand
ACCCGAGAACCGAAAGCAACTTGGGGTTTCGTCTCGAGCCCATGACCTTTGTGCTGTTGGTTAGCAGCAGCACAATCACAATAAGCGGCGGCGCCAGCACACCGTTCAGAACTGCCGACCAGTACAGCATCCAGACCGCGTTGAAGCCGGCAAAATCGAGAGCCAGACCAAGCGCCAGGCCAGCCGCGATGACCGCATAAAAATTGCGGGCGCGCCGGGGACGATCGGAGAGGGATCCGCGCCATCGAGCGGCCTCGGCGACGGCGTAGGCGCTCGAGCCCGCCAGAACCGGTACGCCCAACATGCCCGCTCCGATCAAGCCGAGACTGAAAAGCCAGTAGGCTCCCTGACCGGCCAGAGGACGTAAGGCTTCCGCAGCATCCTGCGCAGTACCGATGCTGGTCTTGCCATGCGCATGCAGCGTGGCGGCTGTGGTCAGGATGATGAAGTACATGACCAGGTTCGAGAAGAACATTCCCGTCATTACGTCGTTACGGGATTGTTTCAACGCCGCGGCCGTAGTTCCCTTGCGCTGCTTAAGAGTCACCATCCCCTCTTTGCGCTCCTCCTCCACTTCTTCCGATGCCTGCCAGAAAAACAGATACGGAGAGATGGTGGTCCCGAAGATTCCCACCAGGGTGGCCCAATACTCACTCGACATTTCCAGATGCGGGATGAGAGTCGCCCGCAAAACCGCGCCCCAATCGGGCTTGGCCAGGATTGCGGCGGCAACATAGGCAAACAGGACCAGCGTGAGCCATTTGAAGACTCGTGCGATGGTGTCGTACGAAGTCCAGATCAGCAGCGACCCGATTAGGACGCCATAGAACAACGTCCAGTACATGGCTTTGATGCCGGTCACCATTTCCGTCACCTTGCCCATGCCACCGAGATCGGCCCCGATGTTGACGGTGTTGGCGACCACCAGCAGAAAGCATGCGCCCCATAGGATCCACTTCGAATACTGAGAGCGGATCACTCCGGCTAATCCCTGGCCTGTGACCATTCCGAGCCGCGCGCACATGATCTGCACGGCGGTCATCAACGGGAATGAAAAGAGAGCCGTCCACAGCGGAGCATATCCGAACGCCGCGCCGGTGACCGAGTAGGTGGAGATCCCCGAAGGGTCGTCATCCGCGGCGCCGGTGATCAGGCCGGGTCCCAGGCCGCTGAAAAACCCCCTGGAGCTGCGAGGCGCGACGTCTGATTTCTGTTTGCGTGAAGGGTTTTTTGCCATGCGAGATCGTTCGCGGCCGCTTTCACCAAGGCTATAGCAATTCGCTGGCCGTGAGGAAGGTTATGATGAAAAGGTTAGACAGTGAAGAAGCTAATCTGTTTTGACCTGGACGGCACGCTGGCGGAAAGCAAATCCGCGCTGGATGCCGAGATGGGGGCCATCCTGCATGACCTCCTCGCCGTCGCCAAAGTGGCGGTGATTTCCGGAGGCGATTGGCCGCAGTTCCAAAAACAACTGCTCCCCAACCTTCCTCACGATGGGCTCCTGGCGAATCTATCCATCCTGCCCACCTGCGGAACGAAATTCTTTCGCTACGACAGCGATTGGATAAAGGTCTATTCCGAAGACTTGACGGCGGATGAGAAAGCGAAGATCGTCAGTGCGCTGAAGAAAGCCGTCGAGACAGCGGGCTTCACCGTGGATCGCGTCTGGGGGGAAGTTATCGAGGACCGGGGAAGCCAGATAACCTTTTCGGCGCTCGGTCAACAGGCGCCCTTGGCGGAAAAAGAAAAATGGGATCCCGATTTCGCCAAACGGCAAAAGATTAAAGCGATTCTGGAAACCGTTCTTCCCGAGTTTTCCGTTCGGTTGGGCGGGACCACGTCCGTAGATGTGACCAGGCCGGGTGTCGACAAAGCTTACGGAATCCGCAAGCTCCGCGACCTTCTGGGGATTGCATTGAATGAGATGATTTTCGTCGGCGATGCCTTGTTCCCGGGCGGCAACGACTATCCGGCCAAAGAAGCGGGCGTCGTTTCGATCCAGGTGCGGGGTCCGAGTGATACTAAACTCGTGACCGAGGCGATCATTGCCAGTCTCGCCTGAGCAGGAACGCGCAGGTTCGGCTATCGTGCCTTTTTGCTCTTCGGCGCCGACTTCTTGGGTGAAGACTTTTTCGAAGCAGTCCGTTTGGTGCCAGCTGAGACTGCAGTTTTCTTCGTTGTTTTCTTGGCAGTCTTCTTGGCTGCGGTGGCTTTCTTCCGAGCCGTGGGAGCGGGCGCCGGGGGCTTGGCGATTCCAGTCTTTACGGCAATCTTTCCCAGCGTGGTCCCGATCGCCTTTGCGGCCGTCGTGAACACATCGCTGTCGGGCTGGGACGTCGTGGCCGGCTTCGAGTCACTGATCTTCATCTCTTCCTCTTCTATAGGCGCGAGTGATTGCCTCAGGCGCTTCATATCCGCAAGATCGACGCGCGGTCTCGTACTTCCCTTGAGTTTCTCTCGAATGTAGTCCAGCACGCCCACGGGATCGGGGCATCGGGCGGCATACGCACGCTTGGTGATCTCGACTTGAATTTCACAGTAGCGGCAGTCCATCTGGTAGGCATCGCCAACGCTCAGAGCATAGGCGTAGTTGCTACAGAATGGACATCGATTGGTCACAGGAGCTTCTTTCCGTAATGAAATTCAGACGTGATCGCCTCCCTACTATACCGCTAGGGGAGCGTTTTGGGTTTGAGTCCCCGAGCGTCGCGGGCAATGCCGGATCCTTAAACGCTATCCAAAGAATCAATCGAGACAACATCCGTGTGCTTCCACAGCGGGGCGTTCCACCAATCGAACCTTCCGTTTGGCCATACGTGGCTTCACACTCTATAGAGCCGGGTGCTAGGCGCGCTTTGCAGGATACTATGGATTCAGCTTTCCCTTGCCAGAGCGAATCACCATTTAACTAAGATCTTCGCAAGATGGTGCCTGCCTTCACTGCAGATATTGAAATCCGACAAGCTCGTCCAGACGATGCGTCCGCGATTGCGGCCATCTGGATTAGTGGCGTCCACCACTCGTTCGGCGTTCCGATGCCACCGGATATCGATGCTGTGGCGTGGTTTGGTGAAAGGATAACTCGTGAGAGCGAATCATTCGGCTACTGGGTCGCGGATCGCGATGGCGTAATCTTCGGATGGTGCTCTTTACAACCGTGCCGCAACAATCCGCTTTCCGAGCGACGAATGGGAGAGATCAGCACATATATAGCGCACGAAGCCAGTCAGAAAGGTTTGGCCCGCATTCTGATTCGCTTTATCATCAATCACGCGGCGTCCGTAGGAATTACCTATGTGGTTGGGCATGCCCGCGCTGGCAACACCGTCATCCTCAAGCTCTTGGATTCGATGGGGTGGATTCAGGTTGGACAGATGCCGCCAAGTGATACTCCTGATTTCACTGGAGCGGAACCCTTGATCTATCTTGCCCGCACGATCACGGGACCTGTGTTCGACTAGTTCAAACACATCGAGCAATGTGGTGAGTCGTTTCCCGATTGTGAATCAACTGGAGAAGCGTTTGGCGGTACAATAGTCCTCAAGTAGTCCTCGGGACGAAGCCCGATGCTGCACGTCATTGAGACAAAAGGGTATGCGGGAGTAATTCAGTGGTAGAATGCCAGCTTCCCAAGCTGGACGTCGCCGGTTCGACCCCGGTCTCCCGCTCCAACTTTCAACAACTTAGAAGCACCCACTGATTCCTCGTTATTCCGTTTATTCCATTAAGCCGGGTTGGCCGAAGCTTCCCCGACTGGTTGCTGTTGCCGAAGCACTGCTGCTTCGAGCTTGTTCACGGCTGCTCGCTTCGGAGATGATCAGCGCCACCCTTCGTGTCCCAAAACCGTAACAGAGTCCGTGGGTCAGGCTGCTTTTTTTCTTGCCGCCCAGCGATTCTTTTGTGCGGCTGCCATTTTTGCCCGTGTTGCGCGCTGAAGACTAGCCGGGCTGTTGGTTTTCGGTCTGGGAGGCGGTTAATCTAGGCAAGAGGTTGGGTCGACGTGGCCGATAACATTATTTCTTACCTTGAGATGTGCCGTCGCGAAGGTACTAGCTTGCAGGCTGGTATGAATTTCGGCCTCGGTGGGGATCATTCGTGATTCTCATGTCTGTTCGGCCGAATGCTCCGTATCGTGATCGTCTTGAGGATGGCGGTACAACGTTGATCTACGAGGGCCATGATGAGCCGAAAGGGGCGAGGACGCCGAATCCGAAACTCGTCGACCAGCCAGGACTTTACCCGTCTGGAGGTCCTACCCAGAACGGCCGGTTCCATCGAGCTGCGCAACAGGCACAGGCCGGCACCCGGTCGCCCGAGAAGGTCCGGGTTTACGAGAAAATCCGCACGGGAATCTGGTCGTATAACGGCATCTTCCATCTCGTGGATTCTTGGCAGGAGCAAGACGAGCACCGAATCGTGTTCAAGTTCAAACTCGAAGCCGTGGAAGGCGAAGAAGACCTATCCGTCCCCCCGGAACTCAATCCCACCAGGCGACGACTCATCCCAACTGCGATAAAACTCGAGGTATGGAAACGAGACGCCGGAAAATGCGTCATGTGCGGCGCAACAGACGAACTTCACTTCGATCATGACCTCCCATGGGCAAAAGGAGGAACATCACTCGTCGCCGGCAACGTCCAACTACTCTGCGCACGACACAACCTAGCAAAACACGACCACATCGAGTAATCCTGTTCCCACCAATTTGTCATGCAACCGGACGGTTACATGACAGCGGCTACGGGTGACCGACCGAGGTTCAGCGTTTCCGCCCTGCGGCAAGCCACCACCAATCAGAACTAGGCTGGTCGACGAATGGATCCTGCGACTGGACGATTCCATCTCGTCTCCTGGAGTTCAGGCTCAACCGACGAGCGTTCCACTTCGTGCACGCGGTACAGATCCTGTTCGGGGCCTCGGTCGATGATTACTCCGGCCACCCGGTCGGAGCAACCTCGACAGGCCTTCTTGATTTGATTCCCTCAAGTCGGAGAGGATGTGCGGATCTGTCGTTATCGGCTTTGGCTCTCGCAGGTAGCCTGCTTTCCGCCGAGGTGAGCGTCGCTCTGCATCGTGAATTTCAAGATCATTCCAATTACCCGGAATCTGCGACAAATCACTGGCAATTTAGCTCAGCGTGGGCCTGGCGGCCGAGGCGCGCCACCAATGGCGGCACGGCCTCGATGTCGGCGGTTGAGGTTCGGAAGTTGACGATGCAAAACCGCAGGGCGACCTTCCCCTCGATCAGAGCATTAGAGCAGAACGCCTCCCCGCTATTTTCAAGATGCGTCAGCAGGAGTTGGTTCAGACGATTCAAGGACGCCTCTGTCTGCTCAGAGCCCACACTGGCACCCAGTTCTGCGGGAACGTAGCGCAGTGTCGTGATGCTCAGGTTGTGCGTGAACGCTTCCAGTTCAGGGTGTTCTACCGCAAGGTCGTACAGGTGGCGCGCCAAAGAGACGTCTTCCCCGATCATCTCGCGGTATGCTCCGGCACCCGCTTGCTGAAGGGCAAGCCAAATCTTGAGTGCGCGAAACCCGCGCGAGTTCTGAGGCCCGAGATCATAGTAGTTCGTGGCCTCGGCGTCAAAGCTGTAGTATGGCGGGTGGTAAGAAAACGCATTGCGCAAAGCAGCCGGATCTCGGACTAGCGCACACCCGGCTTCGAGCGGGGCGTATAGCCATTTGTGAGGATCGACTGCCAACGAGTCCGCCGCGGTCAATCCCATGAGATCGGGAGGCGCTTCCTTGATCCCAGCGGCGAAAGCCCCGTATGCACCATCCACATGGAACCACAGGTTGCGCTCCTGACAGAAGGCCGCTAGATCCGGCAGCGGATCCACCGCTCCTGTACTGACGGTTCCGGCGGTGCCGACTACGAGAAACGGCCAGTAACCCTCTTCAAGATCCCGCTTGTACTGAGCTTGTAAAGCATCAAGATCCATGCGCTGCCGCTTGTCGACTCCGATCCAGCGAATCGCTTCGGTGCCGAGTCCAGTGAGGTCAGCGGCTTTCTGTAGCCAGGTGTGTGTTTCCGTGGAAGCGTAAGCCAACATGCGTGGCCCGCTGGCGACGCCTTGCTTTCGAACATCCCAGCTGGCTTTTGCTGCACGGGCGGCCAGGAAACACGTGAGATTGGCCATGTTGCCTCCGCTCAGAAGCAAGCCGCCGCAATCGGCCGGATAGCCGATGAATTGAGCGATCCATCGAATCGTCTGGGCTTCTATCTCGGTGGCCATGGGGGACAGTTTCCACGCCCCGACGTTGGCATTTACGGCAGCTGCCAACAACTCTGCGAGCATTCCGATGGGAGCGGCGGAAGACGTGATGTAGCCATAAAAACCTGGATGTCCGTTGAGTAGAGAGTGCTCAAAAAGCAGGCCGGCGGTGTTCTCAAGTAGTACATTGGCCTTCTCGCCTTGTTCGGGCAGCGTACGCGCGGCGTCTAAGGTTGCGCGGACTTTATCAGCCGACTCGGCTGGTGTGACTGCACGCCCGCGCAGAGAGCCCAGGAAGCTGGCGATCCGGTCGACAAGGTCGTGGCCGAGCGAACGAAATTGCTCCTCCGTCATTTCGAGGGGAGCGGTGCGGGATTTGGTCTGACCGATGTCGTGGGAAGAAGACATAATGATTTACCGTAGTCCCTCAAACAGGTCCTTCTCCACCTTGCGGCCGCCGTTGACCGCACTGTGAACGCGGTAGAATTCCTGGGAGCCCCAAAGAGCCCGTTGCTGGTTTTCCGAAAGTTGCCCCAGCCGTTCGTACATGGACATTTGTGTCTGGTGGCAGCACACCGCTTTCCAAACGGCGGGCCAGTAGGCCGACGTGTCGATCTCGGTGGTTACAGCCCAGTCAGGCCACGGATTCGCCTGGCGCGCAACTCCATCCACCGTCGAAGTCAGCTTGCGAAAGGCGGCTTGGTAGGCTTCCCATTTGGCATTTCGCCACGCCAAATTGTAGAGCTTGCCAACGCGATGAGCAGAAGACCGGTCACCTGCGGAGCCGTCGCGGGCACCGTAACCTGCATCGGCGGCACACACGACTGCAGCCGTCGTGAATTGCGAGATCGCGATGTGGTCGGGGTGGCCGTAAGCGCCGTCCGGACCAAACGTGACGACCACATGGGGCCGAATACGCCGGATGTGAAGGACAATCGCCGCGATGGCGGTCGCGGCATCGATCTGGTCGACCGCTCCATCGGGGTAGCCCAGGATGACGACCTCACGAACGCCAAGCACAGCAGCGGCCGCTCGAAGTTCAGCCTCACGCATTCGGCCGACCTCAGCAGGTTCGGACTTTCTATCCGGCGAAAAATATCGGCCCCGTTCGCCACGCGTCGCTGTGACCAAGTACGTCTCGACTCCTTCAGCGGAATGCTTAGCTAGAGTCCCGCCAAAGCCGAGCGATTCGTCGTCCGGATGGGCCAAAACGGCCATCAGCCTGAACTTCTGGTCATCTTGCTCTCCGGACAACAACCGATTCATCTGACGCCTTTCCTGTTCCGGACCTTACAGGCCCAGGGCCCGGCGGATCCCGGCCAGGTGATGCCAACTATGCCGTAGCGCATGGTCTTCGATGATGAACTGCGCGGTGACAGGGGCGCCGAAGCTGAGCCCGATGGGCGCCGACCCATCCAGTTCTTGATCCGTGAATGCACCCACGGCTGCGGCGGCCTCCGCGCTGTTCCGGCGCAGGAGTTCGAGAGCCGCAGCCTTCGTGACTCCCCCGTGTTCCTGGACATGCTTGGCATTGATATCGGCGACAAGCTCCCACGTAACCTCCGGCGCAGCGTTGCCGCCGGCAACGGCTCGCGCCAGACCGACCTCGATTGGGTACATGCTGGCAACATGGTGCACTATCGCGCCGACCGTGCGCCGGTCCTTGGCCGACATTGGCGTACGCCACTCCGCATCCGAAAGCCCTTCCGCGAACGCGGCCAGACCCGCGGCGCCTTCCTCGATGCGATTTGCCAGTAATTCAGCGCGACGGCCTATGGAACCTCCGATCTTGTGATTGGCCGCGCGTAATGGCTCGGCCACCTGTGTCTCTTTTCGAAGCGAACTCATGGGATGACTCTCCTCACATTGCAATGATGCAGCAGAGAAGCCGCGAGGACTTGATCGATCGTCCTTCATTCTTTGCACCAACGTTTTCTCTGCCCGAACGCTCTGGAAGGGTCAAATGGTGAGGTTTGTTTTGATAATACCTAAAGGACGCTGCTAGGCCGGCAGGGCCCTATGATCGCTGCGGTACCGGCCCGGGGGTTGCCCAAACTCCCTCTTGAATGCGCGATTGAAAGCAGCTTCCGATTCGTATCCGACCTCGGCGGCAATCTCCGCCACACCACGCGCGGTCCTCTCAAGTGATCGAGCGGCCACTTGAAGGCGCCAGCGGGTCAGGTACGTCATCGGCGGCTCGGTGAGATAACGCGTGAAACGCTGCACCAGAGCGGATCGTGAGATGCCCACCTCATCCGCGAGGTCCGCGATCGTCCACGGGTGGGCGATACGGCTATGCAGCAAGCCGAGACTCTTCCCCACGATGGGATCACGCACCCCTGTGAGCCATCCGGTCTGTTGTTCGGGTAGGCTAGCTACATAGCGCCGTAGGGTATCGACGAACAAGGCTTCCGAAAGTTTGGCCAGCATGGCTTCACTGCCGATTCGTCCCGAAGCGGATTCTTCGACCAGGTGCAGAATGGAATTCTCCAGCCAGCGCCCCGAGGCGTCGATCCGAATATTAACCTTGAACACGGGCGGCAGTCCATGCAGAATCGGGCGGCTGAGGTGGGGATCGCAACTCATGTACCCACACACGAACCGCGAAATATTACCGCCGCCTCCGGCGTGCAGCGGGCTCAAGTCGCGAGCCTTGATCTTATTGCTGATCCCATAGTTCGGGAACGGCTGTTTCCCGGTACCGCTGCTCATGTAATGAGGGTCCCCGTTCGGAAAAACCACGATGTCGCCAGCGCAGAGTTCAGTTCGCGCTCCATCGAACAACTCGACTACAGCCCCGCCGTCAATGACCAAGTGGTAGAGCACTAGGTGCTCCGCCCCCAAGCCAACAGTGGCCGCCATGGCTTTCGCCGTGGGCGTCGAGAGTCCCCAGGGCGCCGAGAATTCCGCACTGAAGAACACTGCGCCGTTTAACTGGACTCCACTCAGGATTTGCGAGAACGCGTCCATTCGATTTGTTGGCCTATCTGCAAACTTCCCTGGTCTCTCGGTAAAGCGATCTGCCCCCGCAAGCCGTTCGAGCAAGTCATGGCGACGCTCGGGCATGGTTGTTCCAGCAGGAGCACTGCACAATTGTACCCGTGAAGAGGACTTCTCGGTCTTGCCGACGAAGTCCACCAAAAGGAGCAAACAGACATGAATCGGCTTTTTAGCTTCCTGTACGGCACGGCCAGCTACGCTGCCTGCCTCGCCACATTTCTGTACCTAGCTGGGTTCGTCGGCAACTTCGGTGTTCCGAAGTCGATGGATTCGCCGGCGGATGGTCCTTGGCAAACCGCGCTCATGATCGATCTGGGGCTCCTGATCCTTTTCGCCCTGCAGCATAGCGTTATGGCGCGTCCGGCATTCAAACGCGTCTTGACCCGCGTGGTGCCGGAAGCCATCGAGCGAAGCACATACGTACTGGCAAGCAGTGTCGCCATGCTGATGCTGTTCTGGCAGTGGCGTCCGTTAGGCGGAACGGTGTGGGATGTTCAGGGCCAACTGGCCAAGGTTCTGCTCTACGGCGGGTATGCGTTTGGCTGGGTACTGTTGCTGTTCGCCACCTTCGTCATCAACCATTTCGACTTGTTCGGACTCAGGCAGGTCTGGCGGCACCTGTTTGGCAAGTCGCAATCCGATTTGGAGTTCGGTACGCCGCTGCTCTATCGCGTGGTCCGTCATCCCCTGTATATCGGTTGGTTATGCATCTTCTGGAGCACCCCGGTAATGACCGTAGCCCATCTGGTCTTCGCCCTGGTGACGACAGCCTACATCTTTGCCGCAATTCAACTGGAAGAGCGTGACCTGATCGCCAAGCATCCGGAGTATGCCGCGTATCGCCAGCAGGTCCCGATGATCGTTCCCGGAATGCCCCGCCGCGTAGCCATCCCTCCATCGGCACGAACGGCGGCCGTCGCCAAGTAGGGCATCGCTCGTGAAAGAAAGAGAACACACTGTGATACGCATCCAAGGAGTCCCTGTCGTCGCCGCAAGGTTGCAAGAAGCGAATCGCCCCGTCCGACCGCATGCCAAGCAGCGCCTTGCCAGGACACTACGACCGCGGAAACGTCAGTCCGCGACGAAGTTCAGAGCAGCATAGAAAAAAGGAGCCTCCATGAATCCGAACGCCGTTAATCCAAACAAAGCATTGTGGGAAAAAGGTGACTTCACGGAAATTGCCGCTTTCATGCGTCAGTCTGGTGAAGCGATCATTCAAGCCCTCGGAATCACACCGCCCCTGCGGGCTCTGGACCTGGGCTGTGGAGACGGCACCACGGCCATTCCATTGGCCCGTTTGGGGGCGGAAGTGGTTGGAATCGACATCGCCAGGAACCTGGTGGAGGCCGGCAACCGGCGTGCCGCCGAGGCGGACCTTACCCGGCTGAGGTTTCAAGAAGGAGACGCGTGCAATTTGGAAGGTGTGGCTGACAGTTCGTTTGATTCGGTCGTTTCCATTTTTGGCGCCATGTTTGCTCCCAAGCCTTTCGATGTCGCCAAGGAGATGGTGCGCGTTACGAAACCCGGCGGCCGCATTGTAATGGGCAACTGGATTCCCAACGATCCGACGTTCGTATCGCAGCTGCTGAAGATCAGCTCTGCGGTTACGCCTCCGCCGCCGGAAGGCTTTATCAGTCCCATGACGTGGGGGGTGGAGAGGAACATCATTGAGCGTTTTGGCCATGCCGGAGTGCCTAAGGAGAGAATCTCCATGGTGCAGGACACGTACTACTTTGCCTCACCTGAAAAAAGCCCTGCGCAGTTCGTCGATCTATTTGAGAGATTCTATGGGCCCACCATGAACGCTGTCGAAGCGGCCCAGAAAAAGGGCAAGGTCGAGGAACTGCACAACCAGCTTCTGAACCTAGCGAACGCGCAGAACAAAAGCAAGAACGCCGGCACCTTCATACCGGCCACGTTCATGCGGATCACTGTTTCGGTCTAACGAGCCGATGAAAACGTTAGCGCTTATACTCGCTTTGGCTAGTTTTGCACGTGGACAAGACGCCATTTCACTGAAGGAAGCCGTTCGCCAGTCGATGGCGCGGAGCAAAGTCATTGAGGCGTCCGGTGCCTCAATTCTTCGTCCGGGTTTTATCTACGCCGGTCTCTCAACGAACCCCTCCCCCTCTCCGTCGTCGATGATCGTCCGTTCATCGAAAAACATATGGCTGCGGGTCAGCTACTGGAGGCGCAACTCGAGTTGAAGTGCCTATCCGACCAGACAGCTCGACGAAAGAGAGAGTTTGGCGTGTTCCAATGATTTCAATCGCCTACGCATGCCGTCCACGCCAGCGCGACAAGGAATCCCCGTCATGCAACCGAGCGGTTACATGACAAGCTGGATCCCAGCTTCCAACTTCGGCTTTGTCGGGGCGTGGCTTTCGTTTGAAGATCGTTCAGAAGGCCGCGGTATCGATGAGTGATCCACAACTTCCCAGAACCTGACTTCTCGCCAGTGGCGCGTCAACCGGACAAGACCTCTGCTGAAACGAGGAGGACCTGGCCCGGCATCATCTTTGCTATGGTCATGTCAACGATCTGACTGGGGACGGTCCGCTCGACACCGCAAGAGTTCGCGAACTGGGCCGCCAATGGGACGACAAGGCTCTCGCGTACCACAAGAACGTTGCGAATGCATCAGAAGTTGCGGTAACTCGTCCGAATTGGGCAACCCCCATTGGCCGCTGGAGCTTTCAGCTTCCAAGTGGCCCGCTAATGTCCATTTGGTCCGACACAGGCTGGATGTTTGGGGTCTCTGAACTCGAGCAGTTCGATCGGCGCGCCATTCTCGACGATGAAGGCGACGCGGATGCCGTCCGATGGGCTATTCGGAGGAATCAGGATTTCGCGGCCAGCAAGCTCTGAGGAGGTCGGTCACTTCAAACGCGACATGCGGCACTCGCCGGACAAGATCGGGAACTGAAGGTAAAACGATTCGCCGGTATCACCACATCGGGGTTCCGACTACCGAATCGAAGCCTGGGAAGACCCACTACAAGCATTTGAAGTTTTTGCCGTCAGTCACCAGAAAAGCGAATTCGGCGTGGAATGGATGCGCTTCGAAGCGGGTGCGCCCGGGAGATCGGCGTAAAAGTCTATTCTATTCGTCGCCGCATTTGAATTACCCTGAGCTTTCCGAAATTACAATCCGTGGCGCGTGGAATGGCACTCCCGAACTGCTGAGATCGATGGAGCTGTAGTCGGCGACACGGACACAAGAAACGCTGGTTGGCGGGAGTTTATCGATGCATCTGCTCGGGAATGCCCGAACACTGGGTGACGACTCGTGACTTATCCGGCCCCCGGAAGACAATCACAAGTGTACAACATTCTTGACATGGTGTCTACTATGTTTTACACTTCGGACTTATGTCCTTCCGAGAGAAAAGTGCATGGATCACATTCATCACCGTCCTGATCTTCACAGTCCTGTGGTTTACGCACGTCTGGCGTGTCGAGTTTCTGCACGCACGTGACGAGAACCCGATGATCTGGTTCTTTGGGACACTGGCCGCGCTGATTGCGCTCGAGATCGCATTGCACATCGCCGTCGCGGTTCAGTCGCCTCGTGAGGCGCGGACGCCGAAAGACGAGCGCGAGCGTATGATCGACATGAAAGCTTCGCGCGTCGCGTTCTACGTCCTTCTGATTGGGACGTTCGCTTCCATCGGCACGCTTCACATCCCCCGTGCGAATCGTCTCGTCATGGCGCAGTGCCTGATGGGCTCAATTCTATTCGCGCTGCTGTCGCGGTTTGGGACGCAGATTGCGCTGCACCGCCGGGACGCGTGAGCATGGCGGCCAAGATACTGCAAAACCAAATCCGCCGGCTGCGCTTCGAGCATAAGGAGATGACGCAACAGGAACTCGCCGACAAGATCGGCGTTACGCGGCAGACGGTGAATGCCATTGAGCTGGCGAAATACTCACCGTCGCTCGAAGTCGCCTTTCAGATCGCGGACGTGTTCGGCGTCCCGCTAGACGAAGTTTTTCAGTACGGGAATTCGACAAGGAGAAGAGCATGAGAAAAATATGGTTGGCCATCGCACTCATCGGCGTCGTCCTTTGCAACAGCAGCATCTTTGCGAAGGCGAAGTCAATCAGTGGTACCTGGACATTAACGATAGAGCAGCAGTTCGGGTTGAAGCTCGTGTTCGAGCAGAAGAACACAGTTGTGACCGGTACGCTCGACTGGCCGCACGGCGATCCAATCAAACTCGTCGGTGCGCTCAAAGCTGACACGCTGACGTTCGCCGGAGACTCGAGCGGCGAAAATTTCACCGTGCACGTCGACTCGACCGGAAGGATCAAGGCGGACGGCACGATGGCCGGGACGCTCAAGGCGCTGCTCGTCGATCTCAACGAAGCGCACGAGGTCGTCAGGAAGCACGATCAGGAGCTTCCGTGGACCGCCCAGCGGGGGGAGCACGGGATCGTCCATTTCGGCCGCTAGGCCGGTGGGGTCTTCTCGGCTGATCGGATAGACTGGGCGAGATCATTCGCATTTCCCAATCCCCCGGCGACGAACTCGGCCCCTACGAAATCCAATCGCCCATCGGCGTCGGCGGCATTCAGCCTGGCCAGAACGACCGGTGTCATTGTGGGCTCGATGACTCGTTAAGAAGGCGGCGTTTGCCGCCGGGGCAAAGGCAAACAGCGAGATCCACGTCATGCACACGACCGGCGCCCTGCCGTACCATACCTCGCTCTCGTTCAGCCACTGTTGGGTAACGGTTTCAAGTCGATTGTCGGCTACTCTTCCATAAACGGTCTATGGAAGGATGCGCCGCCATTAGGGCACAAACCATTTCTTGATCATGTAGACTTAGCTGAATCAGTCATATGCCTCTGACTGCAGGTGACAAGCTCGGCCCATATGAAGTTCTGGAGCTGATCGGCAAGGGCGGAATGGGCGAGGTGTATCGCGCGCACGACCCGCGCACGGGGCGCGATGTCGCCCTCAAGGTTTCCGCCGACCGCTTTAGCGAGCGCTTCGACCGGGAAGTGCGAGCCGTGGCCGCGCTGAATCATCCCAACATCTGCAGTTTGTACGACGTCGGGCCCGACTACCTAGTGATGGAGCTGGTGGAAGGGGAATCGCCCCAAGGTCCGCTGCCGCGTGAGACTGCGCTCCACTACGCGCGCCAGATCGCGTCGGCGCTGGAGGTGGCACACGACAAGGGCATCGTCCACCGCGATCTGAAGCCCGGCAACATCAAGATCACGCCGGAAGGCATCGTGAAGGTGCTCGACTTCGGACTGGCGAAAGTCATGCCGTCGGCCGCCAGCGGAACGCCCAACGAGAACTCACCCACCATTAGCATGGCTGCTACCCAGGCCGGCTTGATTCTGGGAACAGCCGCTTACATGGCACCCGAGCAGGCGCGGGGCCTCAATGTCGATAAGCGCGCCGATATCTGGGCCTTCGGCGTGGTGCTGTATGAGATGCTCACCGGCCAGCGGCTATTTCAAGGCGAGGACCTGACCGACACGCTCGCCTCCGTGGTGCGCGACAAGGCGGATTTAAGCGCCGTGCCCGCCGAGTTGCGAGGCTTGCTCGAAAGGTGCCTGGAAAAAGATCCGAAGAAACGGCTGCGGGACATCACCGGCGTAGCCTTGCTGTTGGAACTGGGAGAGGGCCCGCCGCCGGTGGAAGCGCGGACCTCGAAATGGCCGTGGGCTGTGGCAGCCACTGCTACCGCCGCAATCGCTGGGCTGGCCGTGCTCGCCGTGGTGCATTTTCGCGAGGCTCCGCCCGCGTCGCAAGCCGTCCAGTTCGCGCTGGAATCGCCGGAGGAATCGAGTTTCGTCAACCAGTACGGCGGCTATGCGGCGTCACCAGACGGGCGCTACGTGGTTTTCACCGCAAGAGTCAATGGTGCCAACGCGCAAATGCTCTGGCTGAGACCTTTGGACTCCCTGGTAGCACGTCCCCTGCCAGGAACAGACGGGGGCAATTTCCCGACTTGGTCACCAGACAGCCGTTCGTTGGCTTTCTTCGTTAGCGGCAAATTGAAGCGGATCGAGATCACGGGAGGCGCTCCGCTCACGTTGGGCGATGCGACAGAATCTCCAGTCTCACCGACGGGTACCTGGAACCGCGCGGGCGTAATCCTGTTCGGCAGCACCTCCGGGCTGCAACGCGTCTCAGCGTCCGGAGGAGGCACCACGCTGTTGACCAAAATCGACACCGCCAAAAAGGAGTCCGGCCATGGATATCCGCAATTCCTGCCGGATGGCAACCGGTTTCTCTTCTTCGCGGACAGCGGCGATCCAAACGCACGCGGCGTTTATGCCAGTTCCCTGGACCATCCAGAGCAGCGCCAGCTGATCGTGCGCACGGCGGCCAAAGCGGTGTATGTTCCGCCGCGCGCGCCGTATCCGGGCTACCTGCTGTGGATGCAGGACCAAACCCTCCTGGCCCAACGCTTCGACGCGGATTTGTTGAAGCTGGAGGGCGATCCGGTGTCCGTAGCGGAACAGGTCGGGCTGAATCCAACGAATCCTGTCCGTGCGGCCTTCTGGGCATCCGAGGCCGGACTGCTCATTTATTTTTCGAATCCCACTTTGCCGAAACGCCCCATCGCCTGGATAAGCCGGGACGGAAAACAATTGGGGCAAGCTGCTCCCGATGACAACTTCATGACTCTGGCGCTCGCTCCTGGGGCAACGCGGATGGCAGTGGAGCGCGCGGATGCCACGGGCGGGCAGACTAACCGGGACGTTTGGCTGCGGGACTTCGAGCGTGGGGTGATGACGCGTCTGACTTTCGATCCGGCCAGGGATAGTTTCCCCGTATGGTCCCCGGACGGCAAGCAGGTGGCCTTCTCTTCCGAGCGCGAGGGAGGCGTGTCACAGATCTACCGGAAAGACGCAACCGGCGCCGGACAGGAAGAGCGTCTTACCGAGAGTCCGAACCAAAAGTTTCTCTTGGACTGGAGTAAAGACGGCAAATATCTTCTCTACCGGGAAGTGAATCCTGGAACAGGCCGGGATTTGATGGCGCTCCCGCTTCAAGGCGACAAAAAGCCAATCGCCGTGGTGAACACGCCGTTCCAGGAAAGCACGGGCGCCATCTCACCAGATGGGCGGTGGGTGGCCTTCGCCTCCAACGACTCCGGGCACACCGAACTCTACATTCAGGCCTTTCCGGGCGGCGGTGACGGAACCAAGGGCCGCTGGCAAGTCTCGAACGGCGGAGCGTATGACGTCAAATGGAAGGGAGACGGGAAGGAGCTGTACTACGAGAGTCTGGATGGAAAAATAATGGCGGCAGCGATTCAGGCTGGAGCGCAAGAAATTCGCGCAGAAACACCGCGCGTCTTGTTTGCCGCTGACTTCCAAACCACTAGCCTCCACGAATTCGACGTCACGCCCGACGGCCAGCGTTTCCTGCTGATCCTCAGCTCGCGCACGCAAGGAAGGTCGGAACACCTGACGGTGGTTTCCAACTGGCAGGCGGCGCTACGGAAGTGATTGACCGGAGCGGCCTGCACTAAATGTCTGAGAAGTTGGGCTGATCGGAGATGTGACCGGAAACCAGTTGGAAAACGTCGGATTCGGTTTTGTCCATGTTGTCGGGAACTCGGAAGCTACTTTTTGAGCGAATCGACAGCGGGGTCAAGTACCGGTTATCCGGTTAATCAGTACTTGAGTCTCCCCGGGGCAGGAGAGACTCGCCTCTGCCCACGTCCGCCCACAGCCGCCGGCGGGACTCCCTCCCAAGGTGCGATTGGCCCATCCACCGCTTTAAAGGTTGAATTAATCTTGACGGACTTACGTTCACTTGCCAGTTTCAATCGCCTTGGGTCACGTTGACGAAGTTTCCGTTTAAGGTGCGTGAGTTCATACGCTAGCCGTCCCCTGGTGACCAGGATGAATGATAGTCTCGGCTCCGAGCAGTACCACTCAATAAACTCATCCATCGCGTGGCGGTATCCGCGTTAAGCGTCGCGAGAACCTAGGCTGTTCAGAACCGCTGATTTCGCTTGATCGAGATCTGGGAGGCGCAAAACCGTCTTTGGGACGAGCCGCCGTTTCTTGGGGAAGCGTTTGTTTGCCATCGTCAGCGGTCTCCTCGACCGGCAAACGATGATGCACCAATGCAAAGTACTGGACGGATACGCCGTCATCCAGAACTTAACAACCGTTTGAATTCTTCCATAAGATGCTTACGCGACGGCCTCGCCGTCACTTCTTTAGGCCGATCTGCCAATGCGTGATTACAGTAAGTGGCGGTAGTTGCGCTGAGTCGCCGGTAGCGGGCATCGCCACTACGAAGTGCTTTCCGTCCGAGGCGGGGGCATAGACGCCGCTCGCGTCCTCGGGAGTGCGGTGGAGGCCAAAGCGCGAGCAAATGCTGCTCTGAATTTATCCCAAGGTCGCGACGTGGAATTCGCCGTGGCATTTGCGCAGGCCACGCTTGGAAATATGCCGGATTCACAGAAACTGGCAGACGATCTTAACCGGCAGTTCCGCGAAGATACTTCGGTTCAATATCAATACCTGCCGGTACTTCGCGCGCTTGCCGCTCTCAAAGAAGGCGACGCGCCGAAGGCGAGACAGGAACTCAAATCTGCCGAGCGTTATGAAACCGCCATCAACGGACTGAGCGAGAATGGGTTCTACGGAACCATGTACTCGGCATACGTGCGCGTCGAAGCATTTCTAGCGGAGGGCAACGGCGTCAAGGCCGCAGCCGAGTTCCAGAAACTGATCGATCACGGGGGCTTGTGCTAGCCGATCCCATCGCGGCGCGGACGCGACTTGAAATCGCCAAAGCGTGGGCAATAGCGAGAGACGGCGCCAAAGCCAAGGCTGCTTACCAGGATTTCATCACGCTATGGAAAGGTGCTGACTCAGAGAGCCCAATCCTGAGGAGCGCTACGGCCGGATTCAGAAAACTCCAATGAATCCCTCGTGCGGGAAGTCCGAAGATCTGCTCAGAAAACGTTAGATCTGGGAAGGCTCCGATTGGGTTCCGTCCGGGTGGTCGGCCATCCTTCTATTGTTATTATCGGCGCTGGCTCCGCTAATGGAATGCTCCGTCTCTAATGTCCCGTCATGCAACCGACCGGTTACATGACAAAACTAATTGGAGCCGTTCCAGGAGGAGGCGTAGGGCCGCATTGTCATAGTACTCGTATTGGTTCTGAAGACGCTGATACCTCTTCCAACGCATACCCTTCGGTTTACCCGGAAACTAGCGAGAGTTGGGATCTCTCGTCCATTTGATCTGGCGCCTACTGATCAATTCAGCGGCAAACGCGCGCCGGTGTGAAAGTCCAAGCTCGAATTTCACGCAGCGGTGCATCTTAATCCCCCTCACCCGTCGTCGCGCGGCTAAGTTCTTTACTATCAGCCTGTCCAACTTAGACGAGCGTTGCGCGCTCGGGGGAATACTCATTTTTGCTTGAGCATCGGAACCCGTCCCCATGATGCCTGGTGACGCTGAGACCGGTGAGCGATCCCTAGTGTGGAGACAAAATCACCAGAGGTCTTTGTCCTCTTCTGGCGCCGCGGGTGTGCTGGTCGTTTCAATTATCGGCCCAGCTTGGCCAACTTCGATCATCGCCCGCCGCTTCAAGGCGCTCCGGCGGAACCAGCTTTTCAAAATACCCCATCAACACGTCAAGTTGTTCGTCGGTAAGGGTGCTCGGATCGCCGCTCCAACCAATATTCTCTGCGGCGCGATCCCAAAGCCGATAGTGCTTGCCCAGTAACTCGTACCCCCGTATCGCATCCCCGAACTTCTTTTCCTTGAGGGCCTCTTTGATCGTCTCGGTAATCCCTTCGAGCACGCCCTCCTTCGACATGATTACGGCCTTGGCGATTGCTTGGTCAACCTTCGCACTCAATTCCGCAATGCGCGCTCTTACACTTGGTCGTCGCTCGTAGATGGGGTCTAGTCGCGGCTAAGTCTTTTACTATCAGCCCGTCCAACTTAGACGAGCGCTGCGCACCGGTTGAAACCACTTCTGCGGGTTCTGGGGCGGGGCGGCGCGGCGTGGCGTTGAAGGGGGGCCCCCGGAAGTGAGCTCGAAGGGCTCGAGCGCGAAGTCCGCGCCTTCTAAACTGCCAATCTCAACTTAATCGCATCGTTGGGAGCGTGAACCAGATCTTGCTTTGTCCCCAGATATCGCTCCGTCGTCTGGACAGACGCATGGCCGAGGAGCAGCTGGATCTGCTCAAGTTCGCCGCCACCGGCTCGGCACAACTTGGCGCACGTGCGACGGAGGTCGTGAGGCGCGATGCCGGGAACGCCCGCTGATTCGGCGTGGGGCCTGATGAGCTGCCAGACTACCTTCTCCGACAGAACTTCGCCCGTCGCTCGGTCGGCGCGGTCCACGGGCCGGAAGACGCGCCCGTTCTCCACCTGAGCAGCCGACGTCCACGTATCGATTGCCGCTTTCACCCAATTCGGCATCGGCGCAGTGCGCACACGGCCGTGCTTGCCAACCAGGTCCACGATGCACCAGCGGCCATCGCGCTGCTGGACATGGGCAAACGTCAGTGCCGCCACTTCGGACCTTCGCAGCCCGCATCCGAGAAGAACGGCGATGATGGCCCGGTCTCGCAGCCCCTTTGTGGTCGTGGCGTTGGGTGCACTCAGCAGAGCCTGCGCCTGGCGTAGTGACAGCCAGTTCCCAGTGCGGATGCCTTGCGTTTTCGCGCTCTTGACACGTGCGATGCCGCCCGCCAAGTCCGGTGCTAACAGGCCGTTGTCGGCAGCCTCGGCTGCCAGCTTCCGGATCGCAGACATTCTAATAATGATGGACGAAGACCCCAAGCCGCGGGCTTCTAGGGATGCCCGCCAGGCGCTCACTGTGGCCTTGGTGAAGCCGGGCCGTGGCGCCTGCTGGAACCACCCCAGAAACTCGTCGAGCGCCATGTTGTACACGCGTTTGGTAATCCGCGAAGAGAAGCTGTCGAGTACAAGCGTCTTCAGTTTCTCCCAGTCGGCGATCTTTTGGATAGCGATCAACTCATTTATGAAGGGTCCTTTTAATGAGCATTAACGGTAGCTACGTCATGAGTACATTACCTCGTGGCGGCGGGAACATCAACCGCAAAACAGAGCCAAATGGCCAAGGTGATGCGGCGTCTGACGCCGCATAGCGCTTCGGTTGTCCGCCGCGATCACTCATTCACTGCGATATGATTGTTGCAAGATTTTTCATGAGGAGCCTTGTCATGCGCCGAATTGGACCGCTTTCTCTCTCCTTCCTGGTTGCCGCATTTTCCCTCACGGCGGCTTCGTTGCCTTCCTCCAAACCTGAAGATGTGGGGTTGTCGAGCGAGCGGCTGCAACGGATTCACGCTTTGGTGCAGCGCCACATGGACTTGGGCGACATCACTGGCGCGGTGGTGCTGGTAGCTCGCAAAGGCCAGGTCGCTTTCGTGGAAGCAGAGGGCACAATGGATGTCGAAACCAAGAAGCCAATGACGCGCGACTCCGTGTTTCGTATGGCTTCGATGACCAAACCTGTCATTGGCACCGCAATCATGATGATGCTGGAAGAGGGCAAGCTTCAACTGGGCGATCCAGTGTCGAAATATATTTCGGAGTTCAAGAACATGAAGGTGGCTGTGCCGCAAGGGCCTGGCGGCCGCGGCGCTGTCAATCCGCCTAAGTTCTACACCGTTCCGGCTGAACACGATATCACTATCAAGGATCTGTTAACGCATACTTCGGGCTTGTCGAGCGGCCCTATGGGTCAAAGCGAGGTGGCGAAGAATCGCCGCAAGCCGACCGAGACGCTGGCCGACTATGTCCCCCGTCTGGGCTCAACGCCGCTTGAGTTTCAGCCAGGTTCGCGCTGGATGTACAGCCCCAGCGATGGTTTCGACGTACTAGCCCGGATCGTCGAGGTGACCTCCGGCGTGCCGCTCGACCGCTTCCTGAAGCAGCGCGTCTTCGATCCTTTGGACATGCCCAACACCAGCCACTACCCTACTGATGCGCAGATGCCGCGCCTAGTGACCGCCTATCAGAAGACAGACAAGGGCCTTGTAAAGACCGAGAACTCGTTGTCGATGTCGAGCAAGGTTTACTTTGCTGGTGGTGGGGGGTTGGTGTCTACCATCGATGATTATTCACACTTCGCTCAAATGTTGGCGAATGGCGGAGAACTGAATGGAAAGCGCCTGCTGAGCCCGCGGACTGTGAAGCTGATGAGTTCCGTGCACATCCCGTCAACTCTGCCCGGACGTACCACTGGTGAAGGCTTCGGCCTAAGCGTACGCGTTATGCAGGATGCGGTTGCCGGAAATCACCGTGTCTCAGATGGCAGCTTCGGTTGGAGCGGCGCATACGGCACACACTTCTGGATCGACCCCAAGGAAGAAGTTGTCGCCGTCATGATGATCCAAACCCCTATTCGCGAAATGCGGTCCGAGTTTGAGAATGCCGTAATGCAGGCGATTGTAAAATAACCGTTCGCGAAGCACTGTGTTGTCGCACGCCGAGAGTGATGTAGGCACGGAGTAGGCCCCGATGACGAGCATTGTGGGTGGCGTGCTCGGAGGATCTTGAAGCCGCCCTGCGCCCGACTTGGACGGGGCGCGCTACACAGGCTAAAAGGATTACTTCCGGACACGACGTAATAAGGCTTAACCGACAACGGAATCGCGTGCCCTTTCGAGCTAGGTTAGCCTTGGAGAGATGGCGGACAACAAAACTCAACCCAGCAAAGTAAGTGTGGCGGCGTTTATCGAGGCCCTCCCCGACCCGGCTAAGCGCTCGGACGCCAAGCTGCTCATCAAGTTGATGCAAAGCGCGACTGGGGAAAAGCCGACGATGTGGGGCACGTCGATCATCGGCTTCGGAAGCTACCACTATAAGTATGAGAGCGGGCGCGAGGGCGATATGCCACTTATCGGTTTTTCGCCGCGCAAGGCGGCAACTGTGCTGTATGGGATGACCGGGATCAGCAACTCTGGCGTGCTGCTCGCAAAGCTTGGGCGGTATACAACCGGCAAGGCCTGCCTGTACATCAAGACCCTCGCTGATGTAGACCACAAAGTGTTGGAGACCCTGATAAGCAAAATCGGTCGCCGCCAAGCGGACATGTTAGCCCTGTTTGATTGAAACCCCAAACCACTGAGCTCAACTTCGGGAGCGGATTGCAGTAGAATCGGAAACGCGTTTAGTGCGATAGATGCCGAGCTACGCACGGGCTTGTTTCAACCAAGCAGGTTGTTTGGAGGAGATCTTATGCAAACATTTCGACAGAATCGCGCAACCCTATTACTTGCGGCGGCCCTAACGCTGGCCAGTGGCGCCACAATTTCCGCCCAGCAACCCTCGGTTGTTGACTCGGCGGTCCTGAAGAATGCCGGGACGCCCGCGGATCAGTTCCCAGGTTCCTGGCTCACCTACGGGAAGTCCCAGAGCGAGACACGCTACAGCCCGCTGAAACAGATCGACGTGTCGAACGTGAAGCGGCTCGGCCTCGAATGGTCGTATGTCGTGGGCGCGGGCGGCTACAACCAGGAAGGCACGCCGCTAGTCTGGAATAACACGATCTACGGCACTACCACCTGGAGCGTGGTGTACGCCGTTGACGCCCGCACAGGCAAGCAGATCTGGCGCTGGGATCCGGAGGTCAACCAGAATACCAGGGGAATTAACGCCAATCGCGGACTCGCGCTCTACAACGGGAAGATTTTCGCTCCCGCGCACGATGGTCGGTTGTTCGCGCTCGACGCGACGACAGGCAAACCCGTCTGGGAAACCCGTGTTGCTTACCCTCAGGACGGATACTACATCACCATGGCGCCCCGGATCGCCGGTGGCAAAGTGATCATCGGAGCCTCGGGCGGAGATACGGAAACTCGCGGTTTCTTCGATGCGTATGACGCCGCAACTGGGCAGCGTTCGTGGAGATTCTATACGGTTCCGGGCGATCCCAGTAAGCCCTTCGAGAACGAAGCCATGCGAGTGGCCGCCAAGACATGGGGCGGCGATTTCTACACGAAAGGAGGAGGCGGGGCGGTCTGGGATGGATTCGCTTACGATCCCGACGCCAACCTAGTTTATGTCGGGACCGGGAATGCGGAGCCGTGGACGCAGAAATTCCGTGGCGCTAAGAACCTGGACAATCTATACACCTGCTCGATCCTAGCCGTCGATCTCACAACCGGGAAGCTCAAGTGGCATTTTCAGACTGTGCCGAATGACAACTGGGATTTCGACAGCGTGCAGCAGCTCATGTTGCTCGACTTGCGGATCGATGGGCGCGTGCGAAAGGTCCTGACGCAGGCCTCGAAGAATGGATTCTTCTATGCCCTCGACCGGGTCACGGGACAGTTCATTTCCGCTTTCCCGTTCGTGAAAGTGAATTGGGCGAAGGGCGTCGACGATAGCGGGCGTCCGATGGTAAATCCCGAGGCTTATTATGATGTCGAGCCGGTAGCGGTGTATCCGACCGGTGGCGGTGCCCATAACTGGGCCCCGATGTCATTTAATCCAGCTACCGGACTGGTCTACATTCCCGCTTCCTACACGTCGTATACCTACCAGGCGGCCGACGAATACAAGAAAGGCAGCAATGGCGATGTACGCACGACCACTGAACCGCGTCAGATCAAGGCGCCAGCCATCGGCCCATCGGCGCCGGACGGGGTTCGCGGCGGCCTGCAGGCCTGGGATCCAGTAAAACATATGCTGGTCTGGCGCGGTGATGGGGGCGGAGGCATCGGCGGTGGCACTGTGACGACCGGCGGGAACCTTGTCTTCCAGACGTCTAACGACGGTCGTCTCGCGGCTTGGAGCGCCGACAAGGGCGAGAAGCTTTACGAGCTTCAGACCGGCAAGTTAGGTGTGGCGCCGCCGGTCACCTACGAGCTCGATGGCAAACAGTATGTCGCCTTTATGGCCGGCAGGGGCCGCGCAGCTGGGATCATCGGTCCCACCGATGCCAAGGTCGATGACCCTTCAGTGCTGTTCGTCTTTGCACTTGACGGGAAGGCTGTGCTTCCCGCGGCTGTTCCTCCGCCCGCGCCGGCCAACACCGCTGCACCAGCAGTTCGTTAGATCGTGTTGCAGAATAGGGCCGCAGAAACTTCATGTCATACCGATGCGGGTGCCCCGCGAAACCACGATCACTCTTCAAAAGGTGGCATGATCACGCGTCCCATCAGGGTTTCGCTTAGCAAGTCCGCCACGCAGGGACCCGTTATCGAGCAATATCGTCCGAGCCCGGATTTGGCGTGGGAACCGGCGGTTCTCGCGGTGTTCCGACCGGGCGGGCCGTTCGGACCAGCCCGCTACGCAACATTCGCAACCTACCCCAGATGGAGTTCCTCGCCGATTTCGCGAATCAAGATGCGATCTGGGGCTGAACCCGACGCGCGAAGGAGTCTCTCAATCGGCTCGCCGTACGATTCGTTACTCAGCTTGAATGTTCTATGATGCACCGGGAGGACAGCCTCTGCGCCCGCTTGATTGGCCATCGCAAGTGCCTCTTCCGGACTGCAGTGTGCATGAATCCAGGGATCATAGGCTCCGATGGGCATGATTGCCAAATCTACCGGCTTCGAGACGCGAATCCTTCGAAACGCGTCCGTATAAGCCGTGTCTCCACCAAAGACGATGCGATAACGATCGGTTTCGATAAGATATCCGTTGTATCCGCGATGAACATCGGTGCGCGTGCGAGCGCCCCAGTGCTTGACCTCAATGGCCCGAATTTTTGCGGGTCCCACCTGGCATGTTTCGTCCCACCTCAATTCATGAACCGCCTGGTAACGCTTCGCCCGCATTAGGTCGCTGGTGCCGGCGGCAGTGACAACTGTTGTACCGAGATTCTCTAAGTTCCGAAGGCTTGGGCGGTCAAGATGATCCATGTGCGCGTGAGAGAGCAGGATCAGATCCGGGGCCACAAGCTCCGATAGGCTGACCGCTGGATAAACCAACCGTTTCATACCGAGGGTGAACGGTCCAATCCCGATTCCGATCCGCGTACTAAATACCGGATCAGTAAGGATGGTGAAGCCATCTACGCGAATCAGAACTGTGCTGTGACCGATCCACGTGGCGTGTAAACCTCTCCCGGACCACTCCGATAACCGCGGGACATGCGGAGCAGGCCTCACGGGGCGCTTTCGGTCTTCTGACAGACGCCGCCAGAAGATCGGTCCGAACCGAAAAGTAAATTCCGCGAGCGTTCGCGCCTTGCGGGCGCCGGCCAAAATCGTTGTCATGACTCTTATTGATTGGACGCAAAAGAACGACAAGCGATTCGCCAAACTGAACGAACAGGGCTCCAGGCGAGAAGACTGTTCCTGAACGTTGTGACGTATTATCGGTAGCGATTTCATGACGCGCAAAAACGAATCACTCCGATCGGTCGAACCTGTGGTCCGGAGAGGCATAGAGTAGGAAGGGATCTCTCGATGCTTTCGACCGATGTCTCGATCACCGGCCTATCTGAGGAAGAAGTTATCACCAGGTTCACAACAGAAGGTCCAAATGAACTTCCCTCGACGAAACCACGCGGCATTCTAGCAATTGCGTGGGAGGTGGTACGAGAGCCCATGCTGGTTCTCTTGCTCGGAGCCGGCTTGATCTACTTCGTTCTTGGCGAGTTGCAAGATTCCTTGGTTCTGCTGATTTCGATTTTCGCTGTAATCGGGATAAATTTATACCAGCAAAAGAAGACGGAACGCGCTCTAGACGCCCTGCGTGATCTTTCCAGCCCACGCGCTTTAGTGATTCGTGACAGCAAGGAAAGACGCATTGCGGGACGCGAGGTAGTGCGGGGCGACATCGTCGTGCTCCAAGAAGGTGACCGTGTCCCCGCGGATGCAGTTGTGCTTTCCTGCGTCAGCCTCTCCGTGGACGAATCGCTGCTTACGGGAGAATCTGTTTCAGTCCACAAAGCCGCAAGAGAGACCGATGCGGTGATCGGGCGGCCTGGAGGTGAAAATACGCCCTTCGTCTTCTCCGGGACACTTGTAGTGCAGGGCCATGGTATTGCCGAAGTCAAAGCCATCGGATCGAAAACTGAGCTGGGCATGATCGGGAAGACGCTGCAGACGCTTCCGGCCGAGAAAAGCTTTTTGAAGAAAGAAATCAATCGCCTCACCAGGATCTTGGCGACGGCGGCGCTTTCTGTCTGCGGGTTGCTGGCCGTGTTTTACGGACTCACACGCGACAGTTGGCTGAATGGGCTCTTGGTTGGAATCACTATGGCGATGTCACTCCTGCCCGAGGAGTTCCCTGTCGTGCTCACCGTTTTTCTCGCACTAGGCGCCTGGCGCATTTCACGTAAGAATGTGCTCACCCGTACGGCAAGCGCGATCGAAGCGCTCGGATCAGCCACAGTGCTCTGTGTGGACAAGACCGGAACCCTGACCCAGAACAGAATGTCCGTCCGTAGAGTGTTGGCGAATGGCTCCTCCTACGTCGTAGACGAAGCCAATCGAGATTCTCTCCCGGAAACGTTCCACGAATTAGTTGAGATCGCCATTCTTGCCAGTCAGAGGAAGCCTTTCGATCCCATGGATTTGGCATTTCAAAAACTCGGCCAGCGCTATCTTCGCGCTACGGCGCACTTGCATGGAGATTTTGTTCTCATTCGCGAATACCCGCTGTCGCGAAAGCTGCTCGCGGTGACACGGGTCTGGCAAGCGCCTGACAATGGAGTTCGAGTAGTGGCCGCAAAAGGGGCGCCTGCCGCAATCGCACGGCTGTGCAAGTTTTCCGCCGCCGAACTGGAACAAGTCAAGAGTCATGCCGACGCTATGGCCGAAGAAGGCTTGCGCATCTTGGCTGTCGCCCGGGCCGAATTTCAAACTGACGAACTGCCAGACGACCCCGAAGTGTTCCAGTTTCGTTTTCTGGGTCTGGTCGGGCTGGCGGATCCCATCCGTCCAGAGGTCCCAGCGGCGATCTCAGAATGTCACACGGCAGGTATACGAGTGGTGATGATCACGGGTGACTTCGCGGGAACAGCGCGAAATATCGCCCGCCAGGCCGGGCTGAAAGGCAGCGAGCAAGTCCTCACCGGACCCGAATTGGAGCGAATGGACGGCGACCAACTCCAGTCCAGAGTGAAAACGGCGAACGTATTTGCCCGCGTCTTACCGGAACAAAAGCTCCTGTTAGTAGAAGCGCTGAAGGCCAATGGTGAGGTCGTCGCGATGACCGGCGATGGCGTGAATGACGCCCCCGCTCTTAAGGCGGCTCACATCGGAATTGCCATGGGCGGACGGGGCACGGACGTTGCTCGCGAAGCGGCTCAACTGGTTCTATTGGACGACGCGTTTTCTTCCATTGTCTCGGCCATTCGACTCGGTCGCCGGATCTTCGACAACCTTAAGAAGGCAATGGCTTACGTTCTGGCAATTCATGTGCCGATCGCCGGGTTAGCTCTGATTCCGGTCCTTTGGGGCTTGCCCCTGATACTTCTACCGGTCCACGTCGTTTTTCTCGAATTGATTATTGATCCCGCGTGCTCGATAGCATTTGAGGCCGAGCCGGAGGAAGTGGGCGTCATGCAACGTCCGCCTCGTAGTCCGCGGGAACCATTGTTTAATCGCCGCACTTTACTCGTGAGTTTGCTGCAAGGGGCCAGTGTTCTGCTGATTGCGCTGACCGTGCTCTTCATCGCCCACTGGCGAAGGGAACCCGAGACTAATACACGCGGCCTGACCTTTACGACGTTCATAATCGCCAACCTTGCTTTGATTCTGGCGAATCGCTCCTGGTCCCGGACGATTCTAGCTACTCTTCACAATCCCAACCCAGCTCTGTGGTGGGTGATTGGGGGAGCTCTGGCCGCGCTTACCTTAGTGAACAATGTCCCATTCGTGCGCGAACTGTTCCGTTTCTCAAGACTTCACGTGATAGATCTTGCCATCTGCTCGACAGCCGGCGTGCTGAGTGTACTGTGGTTTGAAGTGCTAAAGGTCTTCAGCCGTGCGGACGGAGCAACAGAAGTGAGATAAGAGAGGAGGTAGACCCTGTAATATCCTGTTGGTCCCGGTTCGACGTTCACAATCCCGTTATCACGTAATATCGGTAGCGATTCCTCGGTCGACTGCCTGGGCCGATTTGCGCAACGATGCCACGATGACCATAGTGTGGATCGGTGCTTTCGCTTCTCCAGCTTGAACCCGAACTGCTCCCGCACCGCCGTTAGGCTAAATTAGTGCAACTCTGTGCCGTCATGGATTGGGCATCCATGCCTTGGTCATGACGCTCTCTGTGTCGCTGCATCGCGCGAAGAATCTTCGGCGGCCGAACTACCGATCCTGGGGATTACGTATTCGCGATGCCAGGAGCGAATTGCCTCCGCCACCAGATCGGGGTCATCACACATGGGGAAGTGATTTCCCTTGGAGACGACTTGACGAGCACAGGGAAACAAAGCTTTCCACCGTTGCTGAAACCCGAATGGGTCGTTGCGCTCACCAAATATCGTGAGTAGCGGAAGGCTGGAGAGGGGGCTGGCCATTGCGAGCGCGATCTCCTCGTATAATTCGTCACATTGCCTGGCGTCGCGAATATAGTTGTGGAAGGCGCGGCGGCCTCGCGTTCCCATGCCGTTGAGGAAAGCCGTGCGGCTGGGCGTGTCCATGTAACGGCCGACTCCGAACGACGTCGCCGTCAACCGGGGAATGAAACCAGTCAGCACGTCGAGTTCCCGGGTAAATCCGCCGCCGATAAATGCCAGTATGCCCCGGAAGGCAGCCCCTGACGGCTTCCACGCGAACGCATTGATCCCTACGATGCCGCGAATCCGCTCAGGCGTGTGGGCGATCGCAGCCAGGCCCGCAAGCCCGCCGAGGTCGTGCAGTACAAGTGTGATCTCCTCGAGGTCAAGTCCGTCGATCACTCCGGCGACGGCACGGGACGCCCTCTCCAAATCAATGGTGATCCCCGCTCCGTCCCGCGTTCGACCGTTGCCGGGAGCATCGAAACAGATGCAGCGGAACTCAGGTGCAAGTTTGGTTATGACATCGCGCCAGATGAACGACCATGTTCCAACATGTACGAACAGCAGCACCGGACCTTGGCCGACGTCCGTCACGGCGAGCACAGAGCCATCGACTTCGAGTCCGAAGGTTTGAAAGGGCCACACAGATTCGGGCAGCCACGAAGGACGGAGTAGAGGCGCTATGCGAACTGTCCGGGCGCGATTGCCGATCATTTCTTTCTCTTCCACGTTTCTCTCCTGACGCCTTCGTAAGGGAAGACCGGCAAGACCGATGGTTTGTGACGGACGCGATCTGAGGACGATCTAGCAGGGCGCGGCGGGCAATTCCGGCAGCCGGGCGAGTTTCTCAGGGTTGGTGACGATGTAGATATTCCGGACAAATCCGTCGGCGATGTCCACCGTCAATACCGAAAACGGGCGACCGTTGACATAACTTACGATGCCAGGCTCTCCGTTTATCTCGGCCATGCGGCTGACAAGATTCCGTGGCACGAGTTTCTTCAGGCCGCCCAGGACGGCCCGCGCCACGTTGTCCGAACCGTAAACAAGGTTCGGAACGGCAGCCGCTTTCCCGCCGCCATCGGAGTGGAACACGACATCGCTGGAAAGAAGGGCCACCAACCCATTTAAATCTCCGTTCGAAGCTGCGGTGACAAACCGATGAAGGAGCCGTTCGCGTTGCTCCAGCGAGGCATCGAAACGGGGGCGTACCTCCACTACGTGTTGTCGTGCCCGTCGCAAAATCTGCCTGCAATTGGCCTCGTTCTGACCGAGCGTCCGGGCGATTTCGGCGTATTCGTAGTCGAAGACTTCGCGAAGGAGGAAAACCGCTCGTTCCATGGGCGTGAGCCGCTGCAGCAGCACCAGGAAGGCCATGGAAAGGGACTCGTCTACGCGGAAACGTTCGGATGGATCGCTCTCCGGTCCGGTCAGCAGGGGTTCCGGCAGCCATTGGCCGACATATTCTTCTCGCTGAACGCGCGCGGACTGCAAATGATTGATGCACAGGCGGCTGATGATAGTCACCAGGAAAGCCCTCGGCGACCGGATCTCTTCCTCCGATGACTTCTGCCAGCGGATGAACGTCTCCTGCACCATGTCCTCGGCATCGGCCACGCTTCCCAGCATCCGGTATGCGATTGAGAATAAGAGACTTCGGTATTGATGGAATGTCTCAGCACGATCGAGCGGCGCAGACGTCTCGTGGCTTCCAGGATCCGGCATGGACTTCTTTTCCATTGTCTGACGTATCCTCATCTCGCGAAGTGCCAATTCTCATCGGCGCTCAGGGAAGGAACTGGTTCAGGAGCGCAGAACATCCACACCAGGAGACCGGGGATTGGCAAGGTCTGTGACAGATCCAAGAAACATTTCAACTCGAATCCGCACTATGCCCGGTCTATCTGCCTCCGTCGCCGGGCCAATTCGAGAACGATGCTCACGACAGAGAGGGTTAGCATGATGCCCTCGGGGATGAAGAGTTTGGTGCTCGCTGGCGACGGGCCGTCGGCCACCATGCCGAAGATTCGCACGGCAATCGCTGTGATGATCACCGTGGCGACAAGGCTGACTCCGATAAGTATCCGCTGTCTGGAGATCAGGCAGGCAAACGTGAAGATGGCGAAGCCCAGCGGGAAAGCCCCGGAGCCGACGCGCGTCGTCGTAGTGGCGAGCGTGGAGCCGAGACTTACGCCGGTGGCCGCCGAAGCTTGAATCGGGTCGGTAATGTAACGCAGTCCGATCACCAAGAATATTACTGTTGCGCCCAAAAGGACGATGCGGCTAATCCAGGGCGCGAAGCGTGTCAGTTTATCCATTCTTTATCCCCTTCAAACCTGTCTTCATGGCCACGGCTAGTAATGTCATCCAGCCCGGCCTGAACTCCCTCAACACGTCTCGACGTTCATCGTCTCTTCGCTGTGGTGCCTGAATTCAGCGAGGTCAGCCTTTCGCTAATCTCCCAGTGCTTCTTGGCTATCGCTTGATCATAGGTAATCGCGGCAGTCCGCTTTTGTTTGCAATTGACAAAATAGCCTCCGGTTATCCCGGCTACTTCTGGTGCCATGGCAAGATAGATGGGCGTGCGAGCGCCAACCTCCGGGCTCTTCATGATTGGGCGCAAGACCCGGGACATCACAGAAAGAATCCCGCCCGCTTTCTGCGTGAACTGAGTCGCAACAGGGCCCGGATTAACGCAGTTAACCGTAATGCCCGTTCCGTGGAGACGCCTCGCCAATTCGTAGGTGAAAAGCACGTTCCCGACCTTCGACAATATATAGGCAGGAAACTGCCTATATGTCCTTTCGCCCTGAAGGTTTTCCAAAAACTTGGGCCCGAGAAGAATCGGAAGAATCCCCGCCGTCAGGTTGACAATGCGACCTTCCGAGGCTTGACGGATCAGATCCAGGGTTAGGTTCGTAAGCAGGAAAGGTGCGAGATGATTGATAGCAAAAGTCTTTTCTATGCCGTCAACTGTGTATTCTTTTTTTGCAAACGCAGCGCCCACGTTGTTAATCAGCACATCAATTCGGGGGAGCTGCTGATGAAGACTTGCGGCCAGCTCACGAATTGAAGCTTGTGAAGAGAGGTCCGCGATAAACAGTCTGGGAGAGACAACAGCAACTTCGGAAATTGCTCTCAGTGCGACGTTTCCTCGATCGGCGTCTCGGCAAATGATGACGATTGTTGCCCGCTGCTTAGCCAATCCTGTGGCAGTGGCGAAGCCTATTCCAGCGTTCGCTCCAGTGATTACCACTATTTTGTTCTGCGCCGTCAAACCGATTGATCCTCGCACCCAGGCTGTCCAGACGTTAAGACCTTGCGCGTGCTAACACGTTATGTGCGCGATGCGCCAACTCGATGCCTTTCCCTGGCACCCGGCATATCGGGGCGTTCCCTCCTGGCGGGTTGCATCTCTCTTTGTAGTGGGAGGAGTCCTTGGACGGTGGGAAACCTGAAATAAATACCTCCCCACACCCAGATGCCAATTATGACCAACGGGATCACGCTGTCCTTGGTGATGATGTGTACTACCATGGCGCCGCCAAAATATCCAGTCAGGAGTACGGCGCCCAGGATCGCCGTCCTCGGAACAAGGTAGACAACAAGACAGGCCAGTTCCAGAAAGGCGATTGGCAGAACGGCCACTTCCGGTATACCTGCTCGCGTAAGCCCATCGACCATCTTCGGAGCACCACCAATCTTCATAGCAGCAGTGACTATCAGGGCAACCGTCACCATCCCGGTAAGGATTCTACTTGCCCACAAGTTCTTGTTATCGCTCATGGTCTTGTTCCTTTCTTCGTTTGCCGTGACCTCGGCGGCTGGCGCGCCCGCAAGCGTTTCCATCAGGTTCGGGACAAATTCCGTGAACTAGCCAGGCCTCGTCCCATTCCCGCGTCTATTCTTCTGCTAAAGAGGACCGAGAAACAGGCCGATTTGTGACAACCCCACGGTCGACGAATTTCACTGGTCGCGTTGCATCTCGGACTTGTAGGCAGCAATGTTCAGATACGCGGTTGGAGGAAGGTGAACAGATTGGTATCGCGAAGTCGGCTTCAGGATCAGTTAGCCGTCGCGTCGGCTCGATCAAAGTGCCCATCCCGGTGACTGGCAACGGGCTTTTCAAGGATCTCGTTAAGCAGCATTATCGGAATGTAGCAACTTGGCAACCCGGCTAGGCTCACGCGTGGCTCCCATAACGCCTTTCCGTCCACTTTCCAATTCCCTGCGATTCGGGTTGCAACTTCCCAGCACCGGACCTCTGGGCCAACTTCCGAGCAGCGCGATCAGTGGACGGCACCCCGGGGGCGCTACTCGGTCCGCAAAGCATCCAACGGATCCACGGCTGCGGCGCGGCGCGCCGGCAGGTAGCTCGCGAGCACGGCCGACATCACCAGGACCACGGCTACGGCGACATAGGTCAATGGATCTAGCGGGCTCACCCCATACAGCAGCGATTTCATCAGACGCGAAAGCCCCAGAGCCGCGCCCGCGCCGAGGGCGATGCCGAAGCCGGCCAAAATCAATCCCTGGCACACGATCATGCGCTGCAACTCGCCGGGGCGCGCGCCGAGCGCCATGCGAATCCCGATCTCGCGCCTCCGCTGCGTCACCGCGTAGGAGATTACGCCGTAGATTCCGACAATGCCCAGCAGCAGCGCCATCCCGCCTGCGATCGCGAGCATCACCAGCGTGAACGATGTTCGCGCCATGGACTGCCTATTGAGATCCTCCACAGTCTGCACCTGGAACACCGGGAGATTGGCGTTGACCGACCAGATGGCCTCGCGGGCCTCTTTGAGGAAACTCTTCACGCCTGCCCGGCTTGTACGCACCAGGAACACGCCGCTGCGCGTGACCTGCACCTGGTTGCCGCGGAAATTGTTCATGAGCGCCGGCCAGTAGACGGTCTTGGGCGCATCTCGATGGGCCCCCTCCGAGTGGACATCGGCGGCCACGCCCACCACTTCCCTCCACGGCTCGCTCACGCCTTCGCGGATGTGCTTGCCTAAGGCCGCGGCCGGATCGCCCCACATCTCGCGCGCCATGTTTTCGGAGACAAACGCCACGTCGCGCTTGTCGTAGAGATCGGTCCACGTGAAGTCGCGCCCGGCGATGAGCGGCGTGCCGATCGATTTTAGATATCCGGGCGCGACAAACCGGAAGCTGCGGATGGGCGCGATCTCGCCTGAGGTATATACTTTGTCCTGCGCATACACCACGTTGCTGGAGTAGAATCCCTCGAGCGGCGCCGCGGCGGCGAACGAGACCGCTTCGACGCCCGGGATCGCCGCTAACTTGTTGGCCATCTCCTGCTGCATCCGCATCACGCGATCCGGCTCCTTCACCTGTCCTTCCGGAATCGAGATGTGCAGCAACTGGATGGCGCCGGGGCTGGTGAATCCTGGCGCAATGTTGCGCATGGCGTGGAACGTTCGGATCATTAGACCGGAACCGACCAGCAGCACCAAAGCAAGGGCGACTTGCACTACGACCAGCGTATTGCGCGCGCGATGCCGCTCGCGGCTCTGGCTCACGGTTCGTCCACCCCCGTCCAGAGCTGCGGCGATACGTGGACGCACGTATTTGATCACGGGAATCACGCCGAATAGCAGCCCCGACGCAAGCGACACCACCAGTGCGAACACCAGCGCCAGTGGATCAATACCGATTTCACTCATCCGCGGCAGAGTGTCCGGTCCGGAGGCCGCGAACACACGCAGCGACGCGTAAGCGAGCCCCAGCCCGATAACGCCGCCCAGCACTCCGAGAGTCAGGCTCTCGATCAGCAGCTCGCGCGCGATGCGGCCCCACCCGGCACCCAGAGCGGCGCGAATCGCGAACTCCTGCTGCCGACCTCCCGCCCTCACAAGCAGC
>Ga0207711_10000653_pt1 | contig 34563 bp, 28 predicted proteins | sample KBSS34metaG_FD_184401 | JGI IMG/M metagenome (GOLD analysis project Ga0207711, IMG submission 184401) | Switchgrass rhizosphere microbial communities from Kellogg Biological Station, Michigan, USA - KBS S3-4 metaG (SPAdes) (version 2) | ecosystem: Host-associated > Plants > Roots > Rhizosphere... | reverse complement strand
GGCGGACTCGTTGATGTCCGGCGGGAGGACGGCGATGCCCGACTCCTGGCAGTCGCCCAGGACCTTGACGATGCCGTCCGTCGAGCCGATCTCCGACGAGAGGTTGGCCGCGAAGAAATCGATCGGATGATGCGCCTTGAGGTACGCCGTCTTGTACGCGACGAGCGCGTACGCGACCGCGTGCGACTTGTTGAAACCGTACCGGGCGAAGGGCTCGATCAGCGACCACAGCTCCTGAGCCTTCTTCTTCGGCGTGCCGTGCTCGATGGAGCGGCGGATGAACCTCTCGCCTTCCGCGACCATGATCTCGCGCTTCTTCTTGCCGATCGCCTTGCGCAGCAGATCGGCCTCGGCGAGCGAGTAGCCGGCCACGACCTGCGCGATGCGCATGACCTGTTCCTGGTAGACCAGGATCCCGAGCGTCTCGGTCAGGATCGGCTCGAGCTCCGGCAGCGGGTAGGTCACGCGGCTCGTGCCGTTGCGGCGGCGGACGTAGTCCTCCACGGTGCCCGCGTCCAGCGCGCCCGGACGGTAGAGCGCGTTGAGAGCGGCGAGGTCCGCGAAGACGCGCGGCTTCGCGCGGCGCAGCAGGTCGCGCATGCCGCCCGAGTCGAACTGGAAGACGCACGCGGTCTTGCCGGAGCGGAAGAGCTCGAACGTCGGCTCGTCGTCCAGGGCGACGCGGTCGAGGTCCACCGTCACACCGAGCCGCTCCTTCACCGCCGCGAGGGTCGCCTCCAGGACGTCGAGCGTGATGAGGCCCAGGAAGTCGATCTTGAGCAGGCCCATCTTCTCGACGGCGTTCATGTCGAACTGCGTCGTGATTTCGTCCTTGTTCGTCCGGTAGAGCGGGAGGAACTCGATGATCGGCCGCGGCGCGATGACCACGCCGGCCGCGTGCATGCCGGCGTGCCGGGACAAGCCCTCGAGGCGCTCCGCGATCTTGACCACGCGCGCGATCGACTCGTCCGAGGCCATCGCCTCCTTCAGGCCCGGGGAGTCGCGGAACGCGCGCTCGAAGTTGACGTCGGGCCCATCCGGCACGAGCTTGGCGATGCGGTCGCCGAGCGCCACCGGCAGCGACAGCACGCGCGCGACGTCGCGCACCGCGAGCTTGGGCTTCAGCTGCGAAAAGGTCACGATCTGCGCGACGCTCTCGCGCCCATACTTTCGCGTCACGTAGTCGATGACCTCGGAGCGCCGCGCCTGGCAGAAGTCGATGTCGATGTCGGGCATCGAGATGCGCTCGGGGTTCAGGAAGCGCTCGAACAGCAGGTCGAAGCGCAGCGGGTCGATCTCCGTGATCCGCAGCGCCCACGACACGATCGATCCGGCGGCGCTGCCGCGACCCGGGCCGACGGCGATTCCCTTCTCCCGCGCCTCCCGGATGAAGTCGGAGACGATCAGGAAGTAGGACGGGAACCCCATCTTCTCGATGACGCCGATCTCGTACTCCAGCCGGTCGCGGTACTTCTCCGCCGGGATCACGCCGCCCGGCGTGCCGGCCACCGCCTCCTCGGAGAGCCGCCGCTCGAGGCCCTCGCGCGCGAGGTCGCGGAAGTAGTCCGCCGGAGGCCGGCCGTCGGGCGCGGTGAAGGTCGGGAGGTGAAGGCCGTCGGTGTCGAAGGACACCGCGCAGCGGTCTGCGATCGCCACGCTGTTGCTCACGGCTTCCACGCTCCAGTTCGCGAAGCGCGCCTTCATCTCCTGGGCGTCCTTGACGTAGAACTCGTCGTTGTAGAAGCGCATCCGGCGCTCGTCTTCGAGCGTCTTGCCCATGCCGATGCAGAGGAGCACCTCGTGCGGGAAGGCGTCGTCGCGCCGCAGATAGTGGCTGTCGTTGGTCGCCACGGCGGGCGCCCCCGTCTCCGACGCGAGCCGGAGGAGCTCCGGGATGATCGCGGTCTGCTGCGGCAGGCCGTGGTCCATGAGCTCGACGTAGAAGTTGCCCTTGCCGAAGATCTCCTCGTACTCGAGGAACGCCTTCTTCGCGGCGGCGTAATTGCCCCGGGACAGCGACCCGGCGACCTCGCCCTTGAGGCATCCGGAGAGGCCGATGAGGCCCTCCGCGTGCTCCGCCAGCAGGGCCTTGTCCATCCGGGGGCGGTGGTAGAAGCCCGTCAGGTAGGCCTCCGAAACGATCCTCACGAGGTTGCGGTAACCCTTCTGGGTGGCCGCGAGGATCGTCAAGTGGTACGCGTAGCCCTCGCCCGATTCGCTCGCCGCCTGGGCCTCGCGGTTGCGGCGGTCCGCCGGCGCGATGTACGCCTCGACCCCGATGATCGGCCGCACGCCGTGCTGGAGCGCTTCGTGGAAGAAGTGGAACGCCCCGAACATGTTCCCGTGGTCGGTGACCGCGACGGCGCCCATCCCGAGCTCGGAGACGCGGCGGCACAGCTCCGGAAGCCGGTTCGCGCCGTCGAGGAGGGAGTATTGACTGTGGAGATGGAGGTGAACGAAGTCGCCCGGCATGTCGAAGCTCGATGTTACCGCGCCGCGTCACTCCGCCGAGATAGGATTTTGAAAATTTCGATGCGCGCGCTCTCGATTTTCGCACTCGTTCTTGTGCACTCCGCCGCCGACGCGCCGACGCCGATCGGCGCCGACGCGGTCTGGACGCCGCCCGCGGGCTTCGTCGAGACCTTCCACGCGGCCTGCGATGGGCGTGAGGGAAAGAACTTCTCCGACTGCTTCGTGGAACAGATGCGCAAGGCCGGCGCTTCCGGCGCGGCCGTCGCGTTCGCGCGGCGCGTGGAGGGCATGGGTTATCTGAGCGGCTTCTCGGAGGCGGGCCGGGTCGACCTCGCGTTCGCCGAGTACCCGTTCCGCGCCAACGAGACTTCTCTCTGCCTCCTGGTGAACGGTGAGCCGCCGCTTCTCGACGTCGACGATCTCTCCCGGCTCGACCGCGTCGCGCTCGCCGCCAACGCGGACTACGCCGTCCTCGCCCGGCAGTACCCCAACCTCGCGATCTTCCCGGGAAAGCGCACCGCGGGCCGGAGCCTCCGCGCGGTCCGCCTCCGCGACGGCGGCCAGGCGTTCACCATTCCGTACACGCTTCACGACGGCTGCCACGCGTGCCGCGTCGTCGGAGACCTGGAGCTGAGGTGGGACTTCGACGTCGAGGGCCGCTTCGTCCGCATCGCCGTCCAGCGCGCCCGCGCGCGCCCGGATCGCTGAACGCCGAACGCTGAACGGTAATCGCCGCCGGCTCCGCACCTGACGATGGCCTTCCGCCGTGCCCTCAACGTGTTCGACGCGACGATGGTCGTCGTCGGCGGCATCATCGGCTCCGGCATCTTCATGCTGCCATCGATCGTGGCGCAGCGGCTGCCGTCCTCCGGCCTCGTCCTGCTGGCGTGGGCGACCGGCGGGGCGATCGCGCTGGCGGGCGCGTTTGCGTTCGCCGAGCTCGCTACGCTCTTCCCGAGCGCCGGCGGCCAGTATGTCTACCTCCGCGAGGCCTACCACCCGCTGGTGGCCTTCCTCTTCGGCTGGGCATCTCTCCTGATGATCCAGGGAGGCGGGCTCGGCGCGGTGGCGATCACGTTCTCGCAATACACGCTGCGCCTGATCGGGAGGGAGGACGTCTCCGTCTCCGTCGCCGCCGCGATCGCCATCGCCGTCGTCGCCGCGGTCAACGTCGTGGGCGTGAAGCCGGGGAGCCGTCTCCTCAACGTGCTCGTGATCCTGAAGCTCGGCGCCCTCGCCGTGCTCATCGGCGGCGGGCTCCTGCTGCGCCCCGCGGCCCCGGCCCCACCCGTCGCGTCCCCGCCGTCCCCGGCCGCCGGCGTGTCCCTGCTCACCTTCGGCACGGCGCTCGTCCCGATCCTCTTCGCCTACGGCGGCTGGCAGAGCGTCAACCTGCTCGCGGAGGAGACGAACGAGCCGCGCCGCACGCTGCCGCGCGCGCTGATGGCCGGAACGGCGATCGTCATCGCCGTGTACCTCCTCGCGAACGTCGTCTACCTCTCGGTCCTGTCGCGGCCGGGCCTGGCCGCGACGGCGACTCCGGCCGCGGCCGCCGTATTGCGGCTCTTCGGTCCGGGAGCCGACCGCCTCATCTCCGCCGCGATCGCCGTTTCCGCCTTCGGCTTCCTCGACCTGACGCTGCTCGCTCCCACCCGGATCTACTACGCGATGGGTCTCGACGGAGTCTTCCTGCCGGCGCTCGGAAGGCTGCATCCGCGCTTCCAGACGCCCGCGCTGGCAATCGTCCTCCAGGCCCTGTGGGGGATCGTCCTCGTGCTGACCGGAACGTACGGCGACCTCGTGGACTCGGTCGTCTTCGGCGACTGGATCTTCTTCGGATTGACCGTGGCGGCGGTGTTCCGGTTCCGCCGCCGCTTCCCCGTCGCGACGCGGGCCCCGGGCGCGTTCCGCCTCCCCGGTCATCCGCTCCTCCCCGGCCTCTTCGTCGCGGCGGCGCTCCTCGTCGTCGGGGGCGCGATCCAGAGCAACCCGAAGCGTTCCGCCGTGGGCGCCGCGCTGCTCCTGGCGGGAGTTCCCGTCTACGCTTACTTCGCCGCGCGGAAGGCGAAGGCGGGAGGGCCCTCCTGATGCGTACGAGCGCGCCTTACATGGAGTGGGCGAAGTCGCGGCCGCGGCCGCGGATCGACCTCGCCGGGAGCAATCTGCTCGCGTGCACGCTCGACGACCTGCCGGGCGCCCGAGACGCGGTCGACGTGGCCGGCGAGAGCCCCGAGGGCTATGCTCCGCTCGTCGAGCGGATCGCCCGCGCGCACGGGGTCGATCCCGCCTCGGTCGCGACGGCGGGCGGATGCTCCGGCGCCAACTTCCTCGCCCTGGCGGGGCTGCTCGAGGCCGAGGACGAGGTGCTCGTCGAGAGCCCCTTCTACGATCCGATTCCCGCCGCCGCGCGCATGCTCGGCGGACGGGTCGCCTACTTCCCGAGGCGCCTCGAGGACGGCTTCGACGTCGACCCCGGCATCGTCGCGGGCGCCCTGACTCGGCGAACTCGCCTGCTCGTCCTGACGAATCCGCACAACCCCTCGGGAACGCTCGTCTCCCCGGACCGGCTGCAGGAGCTGATCCGCCTGGCCGAGCGGCGCGGCTTCACGATCCTGTGCGACGAGGTCTACCGCGACCTCGTCCTCGAAGAAGCCGGGCGGCCCGCGCCCGCCGCGACGCTCTCCCCCGCCTGCGTCTCGACGAGCAGCCTCACCAAGGCGTACGGGCTCGCCTCGCTGCGGTGCGGCTGGGTCCTGGCGTCGGAAGAGCTCGCGCGGAGGATCCGGCGCGCGCGCGACGTCGTCGACGGGTGGAGTCCGATCCCCGCCGACCGGCTCTCCGTCCTGGCGTTCGACCGGCTCGACGTCCTGGCCGCCCGGGCCCGCGCCCTCGTCCGGACCAACCTCGGCCGCGTGAAGGAGTGGCTCGCGGAGCAGCCGCGCCTCGAGTGCGCCGCTCCTTGCGCGACGCTCGCGTTTCCGCGGATCCGGGGCATCGACGACGCGGCGCCGTTTGCCGAGAGGCTCTTCCAGCGGACCGGAGTCGCCGTCGCGCCGGGCCACTTCTTCGGCGCCCCGGCGCACTTCCGCATCGCGTTCGGCGGCGACCCCGCGAGGGTCGCCGAGGGGCTGGAGAGGATCGGCGAGGAGCTCGCGTCGGCCTAGCGGGCTCTCGTCACTCCCACTCGATCGTCGCGGGCGGCTTGCTCGTGACGTCGTAGACGACGCGGTTGATGCCGCGCACCTCGCGAACCACCCGGATCGCGATCGCGTCGAGCACCTCGTGCGGCATCCGGAACCAGTCGGCGGTCATGAAGTCGGTCGTCTGCACGGCGCGAACGGCCACCACGAATTCGTGCGTCCGCGCGTCGCCCATCACGCCGACGGTCTTCACCGGCAGGAGGACCGCGAAAGCCTGCGAGATCGCGTCGTACAGGCCCGCCCTGCGGATCTCCTCGAGCACGATCACGTCCGCCTTCTGGAGGAGCGCGACCTTCTCCCGCGTCACCTCGCCCGGGATCCGCACGGCCAGCCCCGGCCCCGGGAAGGGGTGCCGCGCCAGGAATTCGCGCGGCAGCCCGAGCTCCGCGCCGAGCAGCCGCACCTCGTCCTTGAAGAGCTCGCGCACGGGCTCGATCAGCTCGAAGCCCAGCCGCTCGGGCAGGCCGCCCACGTTGTGGTGCGTCTTGATGACCGCGGACGGCCCCTTGATCGAGACCGACTCGATGACGTCGGGATACAGGGTCCCCTGGGCGAGGTAGCGCGCGTTCGGAATGCGCTTCGCCTCCTCCTCGAAGACCTCGATGAAGGTCCGGCCGATGATCTTGCGTTTCTGCTCCGGGTCCGTCACGCCCGCGAGGCCCTCGAGGAACCGCTTCGAGGCGTCCACCGCGTGCACGTGGATGCCCAGGTGCGAGAACGCCTCCACGACCTGGCGGCGCTCGTCCGCACGCATGAGGCCGTGGTCCACGAGGACCGGATGGACACGCTCCCCGAGCGCCTCCCGCAGCAGGATCGCCGTCACCGAGGAGTCCACGCCGCCCGAGAGCGCGCAGATCACGCCGCCCGTCGGCGCCTGCCGCCGGATCGCCGCCACCTTCTCCTGACGGAAGTTGGCCATCGTCCAGCCCGGCTTGACCTTGCAGATGTGAAAGAGGAAGTTCTCGAGGACCTCGCGGCCGTGGATCGTGTGGCCCACCTCGGGATGGAACTGGACGGCGTAGACCCGGTTCTCGGGGTCCTCGATTCCCGCGATCGGCGAGCTCCCCGTCGACGCGATGACGCGGAATCCGGACGGCGGCTTGACGACCGAGTCGCCGTGGTTCATCCAGACCGTCTGTTCGGGCTCGAGCCCGGCGAAGAGCGCCGAGTCGACCTCGAGCCGCGCCTGCGCGCGGCCGTACTCGCGACCCTCGTTGGCCACGCCGCCGCCGCGCGCCTGCGCGAGCCACTGCATGCCGTAACAGAGCCCCAGGACGGGCACGCCGAGCCGCGTCGGGTCGCCCGAGGGCTTCGGCGCGTCGGCCTCGTAGACGCTCTGCGGTCCGCCCGAGAGGATGATGCCGCGCGGGTTCCAGCGGCGGATCTCCGCCTCGGGGGCGTCGGGCGGCAGCACCACCGAGAAGACGCGCGCCTCGCGGATGCGCCGGGCGATCAGCTGGGTGTACTGCCCGCCGAAGTCGAGGACGACGATGGACTCCGGCGCGCTCATGCCTCCCCCGCCTGCGTGAAGAGCGCCAGCGGTCCGGCGAGGATCGCCGAGGGGATGACGGAGATCGCGGCCCCCGCGAAGGGCGCGAGGGCGGCGAGCAGGGGCGCGACGAGCGTGCCGGGCGCCTGCCGCAGCGAGACCCTCTCGGCGTACCACATGAACATGACGCTCGCGATCAGGAACAACACCGGGAACGACACCGAGAACGCGCGCCCGTAGGCCGAGCCACGCGGCTTGCGGCGGCCGAAGACCGCCCGCTCGGCGGCCGCCACGCTCACGATGAAGAGCAGCGCCATGACGTACGCGGGGACGAAGAACACGAGCGCCTGCTCCAGGAAACGCGCCTCGGGAGCGGCGGACTCGACGCGCTCGCCGGCCCACTGCTGGAAGAACGGGTAGGTGCCGAAGCCGGGGTCCTTGCGGCCGTGCGTCAGGAGGAAGATCAGGACGACGAGCAGGAACGCCGAGGGGAGCAGAAGCGCCGCTTGCCTCAGGAACCTCACGTGCCGACCGATTCTATCCGATCCGCGAATCCGGCCGATAGAATAGCCGCCGCGTGCGCCCGCGAAGATCGACCTGGATCTGGCTCGGCGTCTTCGCCGCGGCCGAGATCACGGCGTGGATTCTCCGCCGGGCGGGATCCGACGCCGGCTGCCTCGTCGGCGGCGTGTCGGTTCTCGCCGCGACGATCCTCTTCTGGCGCGGCGCGATCTTCCTCTTCCGGCTCATCATCCGGCGGCTCTCGCTTCGCCTCGCGTTCTCCCACTTCCTGATCGGCATCGTCCCGATTCCCCTCGCCGCCGCGATGGCGCTCGTCGCGGCGTACATCGTGGCCCACCAGGTCGTCGCGACGCGGATGCGGCGCGAGGTCACCGCGATCGGCGTGGCCGCCCTGACCTCGACCCCGCCCCCGCCGCGGATCTCCCTCTCGGACGCCGGCGTCGTCGAGTCCTCCGGCGTCCCCTGGCTCTCCTCCGGCGCCCACGCGGATTGGCTGCGGGACCTCGAGCGCCCCGGCTTCGTCGAGGCGGAGGACGGCCTCTGGCTGGCCGTCCCCGAGGGACCGCGCAGCGTGCGCCTGCTCGCCCTCTCGGATCCCCGAGCGCCCTGGGCCCAGCGCCTGGCGGACGCCACGGACTACGAGGTCGAGCTGATCCTCGGCGACGCCTCGACCGAGAACCGAGGGCTCCGCATCGAGACCGGACCCGACGATGCGCCGGGAGGCGTCCGGCTCCGGTCCAAGAACCGCGCGGCCGCCTCCCCCACCGTGCGCCCGCACGGCCGGCCGGCGCCCGGGAAGGGATACTGGAAGGGCGAGTGGATCCATGCCTTCTACCTCGAGACCCTCGCCAACGCCGCGGAGACTCAGCCCAAGACCGGCCACAACGTCGCGATTCTCCAGGCCACGACCTCCCCCGAGGTCGTCACGGACCAGCTCTTTCACCAGGGCGTCCCCGGCGTGGCGAACGTGTTCTGGATCGTCTTCGCGTCCATCGCGGGCCTCCTCCTCCTCGTGTATCTCGTCGCGGTCGCGATCGCACTCGCGCTGGTCGGCTCGATCACCCGCAACGTCAACCGGCTGACGCGCGCGACGGCGGCGGTGGCGCGCGGCGACTTCTCCGTCCGCGTCGCCTCGAAGTCGCGCGACCAGATCGGAGACCTCGCGCGCTCCTTCGACGGCATGGCCGACAACATCCAGCGGCTGCTCCTCGACACGGCGCGCAAGGAGCGCCTCGAGAGCGAGATCGCGATGGCGCGCACGATCCAGCACAAGCTCCTGCCCCCGCCCGAGGCCACGCTCGCCGGAGTGTCGGTGCTGGCGCACTTCGATCCCGTCGCCGAGATCGGGGGCGACTATTACGACTACCTCCCGATGCCGGACGGCCGCATCGCGCTCGCCCTCGGGGACGTGTCCGGCCATGGCCTACCGACGGGGCTCCTCGTCGCGATGGCGAAGTCCGCGCTCGTGACGCTCATCGAGGCGGGGCATCAGCAGAGCGAGCTGTTCGCGCGACTGAACGACGTCATTCACAGGGCGACCGACCCCCGCCACTTCATGACCCTCTGCCTCCTCGCCTACGATGCGGCGACGCGGCAGGGGCGCCTGACGAACGCGGGCCAGCTCGCGCCCTACCGCATCGCGGGGGGAGCGGTCGAGTCCCTCGCCCTTCCCGCGCTGCCGCTCGGACTCTTTCCGGACCGGACCTTCCCCACGCGGGACTATGCGTTCGCCGCGGGAGACCTGCTGGTGTTCTACTCGGACGGGTTCATCGAGGCGACCGACGCCGCCGACGAGCCCTTCGGCTACGACCGCTTCGAGGCCGTGCTCCGTAGCCAGGGCGGGTCGGGCGCCGTCGCGCTGCGCGACGCGATCCTCTCTGCGCTGAACGCGCACACGGGCGCGCGGCCGCAGGACGACGACCGGACGCTGATGATCGTCACTCTCGACTGATGCTGCGATAGAGTCCCGCCCCAAACACGGAGACGACATGCGAATCAGGGTTCTCGCCCTCGGCGGCTGCCTCCTGTCTGCCTCGCTTCTCGCCCAGACCTCGCCCTTCGTCGACCAGAAGGTCGAACGGCTGCTCTCCAACGAGATCTCCGGGGACCGCGCGTTCGAGACGGAGCGGATCACGACGCAGTGGCACAAGCCGTCGGGATCCGAGGGCTTCTTCGCCGTGGCGCACTTCGTGGAGGAGCGGGCGCGCGCCGCGGGACTCGCCGACGTGCGGTGGATCGACCAGGTCGCGCAGACCGCCGCGTGGACGCCGCGGCGCGCCGAGGCGTGGCTGATCGAGGGCGACGGCGCCGAGGCGAAAGAGACGCGCCTGGGCTCCTACGCCGACGCCAAAACGTCGATCGCGGATTTTTCGCGGCCGGCCGACGTCACCGCCGGGCTCGTGGACGTCGGCTCCGGAGAGAAGGCCTCCGACTATGCCGGCAAGAACGTGAAGGGGAAGATCGTCCTGGCGTTCGGAGGCCTTTCGGCCGTCACGGAGCAGGCGGTCTGGAAACGCGGAGCGGCGGGGATCCTCTCCTGGACGTCCTCGCGCCTGAATCCCCTCGCGGAGCACCCCGACCAGATCGCGTGGTCGGGTGTTCCCGAGGAGGATGGACCCCACGGCGAAAAGACGACGTTTGCGTTCCTGATCTCGGCGCGTGAGGGCAAGGCCCTCTCCGACCGCATGGGCGGTGAGGCTTCGCGGCGTTGGGGCGCCGGGGCGGCGAAGGCGGGCGAAGGCCTCCGCGTGCACGCCGTCGTCGAGTCCTCGACCCTGCCCGAGAAGAAGACCGCGATGGTCGAGGCCCGGATCCCCGGGGCCGACCCGGCGCTGCCCGAGATCGTCCTGACCAGCCACCTCCAGGAGAACATCTCGGCCAACGACAACCAGTCGGGCGTGGCGAGCATGCTCGAGATCGGCCGCACGCTCACGAAGCTCATCGCCGACGGCAGGCTTCCCCGTCCTCGCCGCGGCATCCGCTTCTGGTGGTGCGACGAGATCTACTCCGAATACCGCTACTTCGCCGACCATCCCGGGGAGGAAAAGAAGATCCTCGCCAACCTGAACCAGGACATGGTGGGAGCGAAGCAGTCTCTCGGCTCGCGGACCGAATACATGGCGAGGACCCCGTGGTGGAGGCCCTCCTACCTCTCCGACGTGCAGGAGAGCGTGCTCGAGATGGTCGTGAAGGGGAACGACGCGTATCTCGCGGCCTGGGGATCCGGGTCGATTCCGCCGGGCATCGGGTTCAGCAAGCCCCTGTTCTCGCGGCTCGGAACGCGCGAGCCGTATCACGCGAAGGCCGTCCCCTACTTCGATTCGACCGACCACATGGTCTTCAACGACTCGTGGGTCGGGCTTCCGGGGACGACGCTGACGAACTGGCCGGACGAGTACATCCACTCCTCGGACGACGATCTCTGGCAGATCGATCCCACGCAGATCCAGCGCAACGCGTTCGTCATCGCCGCGACGGCGTGGTGGCTGGCCACCGCCGGAGAAGCGGAGGCGACGTGGCTGACGGACTACGTCTCGGGACGCGCCGCCGAGCGGCTCGCGCGGGAACGGGTCACGGCACAGACGTGGCTGCGGGACGGCGAAGGGACCGAAACCGAGCGACAACGAGCTGCCGGCGACCTCTTCCTCGTCGCGCTCGACAAGGAGGCCGCCGCCGTCGATTCCACTCGCGCCCTGGGGGCGCCGGACGCCGCCCGGTCGAAGGCCGTGACCTCGCTCCGCGCCGTCGCCGGACCCATCGCTCAGGGGCTGCCGAGCGTTCCCGATCGCGCCTCCGATCCGGTTCTTTCGCGCCTCGCCGCGAAGACGCCTCGCCGGCCGGTCGCGACGCTCTCCGAGTGGCTGGCGCTCGAGCACGACGTCGCGTCGAAGCGCAGGGACCGTTCGCGCTCCGAGCGCGACGCGAAGGACCGTGACGAGGAAGCGCGCAAGTCCGGGAAAGGCAAGAAGGCGGCGAGCCCTGCTCCCTCCTCCGACGACGAGGGCGAGAAGCTCTCGCCGCTGATGGAAGCGGCCGTGATGAACCGGATCGACGGGAAGACCAACGCGGCGGACATCGCGCGCGCCGTCTGCGCCGAGGCCCTCTCCGCGGGCTGGTGGTACTACGGGAAGACGACGCCGGAGCTCGTCGAGAAGTTCCTCACGAAGCAGGTCAAGGACGGCCTCGCGGTCTGGTAGGTCGCCGCCCGGGGGCGCCGGTGTCTACTTCCAGCGCCCCTCGACCCAGTACCACCCGTTCCGGTGCTCCACCCAGTGTCCCTCGACCCACTTCGCGTGGGCATGCGGCGGATGCTGCCAGGTTCCCCTGACCCAGACGTAGGTTGAACCGTCCCACCGGTGGTATCCGGGCACCCAGACGTAGTCGGGACCGGGCGACGCGACGACCACCTCGGTCACCGGCACCGGCGGACGCGCCTTGACGTAGACGACGCCCGGCGGCGGACCCGGCGGGCACGCCGCGGTGAGCAGAGTTCCGAGCGTGAGCGCGGCGCCGAACGCGAGGAGGCGGAGACTTCTCATCGCCAGTGCCCCTCGACCCAGTAGTAGCCGTTGGCATGGTGGTGCTTCCAATGGCCGGCTACCCAGACCTTGTGGCCGTGGGGCGGAAGCGCCCAGCGTCCCGGCACCCAGACGTACGCCGTGCCGTTCCAGCGGTGATAACCGCCGACCCAGACGTAGCCCGGTCCCGGCGCCACGACTTTGACCTCGGCGATCGGCGCCGGGGGCGCGATCTTGACGTAGACCGGAACGGCGGACGCCGACGCGGCGTACAGCAACCCGGAGAGAACCGTGGCACCCAGAAGCGTGCTACCCAAGAAGCGTCTCATCGAGCCTCCTCGTCGTTGAAGTTCGCATGCCCAGTTCTTTAGACGAGCTCCCGGACACTCCGGTTGACGATCCGATCCGTTCAACAGCAACTCCCTTGCCAGCCCGCCGCGGGGACCGTGCCCCGCGGGTATGATCCCGGTCCGTGCCGCCGCGCAAGAGGAGGAAGAAGGCCGAATCGCAGTCGCGCGGGCTGACGCCCGAGCAGGTCGGCGCCGGCTCCCCGACCGCTCCCGCCGAGGCCCTGCGCCGGGCCGTCGAGGAGGACGGGGGCCAGGTCCTCGCCGTCTTCCGCGACCCGCTCGGCGGGAACTGGCAGATCCTCGCGGCGCTGCCGATCGACAAGGTCCAGCCGACCCCTTACCAGCGCGACCTCTCCGAGTCTCACGTCAAACGACTGACCGCGGTCATCGACGCGCTCGACCGGTTTCTCGATCCGATCATCGCGGTCCGCGGCGCGGAGGGCGGGTACTGGACGCCCAACGGGAACCACCGGCTCGCCGCGGTCCGCAACCTCGGCGGGCGCTCGATTCTCGCGCTCGTGCTGGCCGATCCGCAGGTGGCCTACAAGATCCTGGCCCTCAATACCGAGAAGGCGCACAACCTGCGCGAGAAGTCGCTCGAGGTCATCCGCATGGCCCGCGACCTCGCCGGGCAGCGGGACGCCACCGAGAAGGACTTCGCACTCGAGTTCGAGGAGCCGGCGTTTCTGACGCTCGGCGCCTGCTACGAGAAGAACGGCCGTTTCGCGGGCGGCGCCTACCACCCCGTCTTGAAGCGCATCGACGACTTCCTGGACGAGCGACTCTCCCGCTCCCTGAAGACGCGGGAGGAGCGCGCGGGGAAGCTCCTCGCGCTCGACGAGGCCGTCGTCGCCGCGATGAAGGCGCTCAAGGAGCGGGGCTTCGACAGCCCCTACCTGCGCCCCTTCGTCGTCGCGCGCATCAACCCGCTGCGGTTCGTGAAGTCCGAAAAGGGCTCCCGGCCCGACTTCGACGCGACACTCGAGAAGATGCTCGCCTCCGCCGAGAAGTTCAAGGCGAGCTCGGTCAAGCCCGAGCATCTCGCCAGAGCCGGCGGCGCAACCGATGAGTAGCGAAGAGAAGCCCCAGTCTCCGGAAGAAGGAGGACCCATGCGCATCCGCGTTGCGTTCGTCCTGATGGCCTTCATGGCGCTTCTCGTCGCGAGCGTACCCGCCGCCGAGCCCCCTCCGAATCTGGCGACCGCCCGCGTCGTCGACCTGACCTGGCCGTTCGACGCGAAGACGATCTACTGGCCCAACTCGCCCTCTGCCTTCGAGCTCAAGTCGCTGTCGTACGGCGTCGTCCCCGGCGGCTGGTTCTACAGCTCCAACGCCTTCTGCACGCCCGAGCACGGGGGCACGCACCTCGACGCGCCGATCCACTTCGCCGAGAAGGGCAAGACCGCCGACCAGGTCCCGCCCCGCCAGCTGATCGCGGCCGCCGCGGTCATCGACGTGTCCCGCGCGGCCGCGGCGAACGCGGACTATCGGCTCACCGCCGCGGACGTGCAGGACTGGGAGAAGCGCCACGGTGCGATCGCGCCCGGCACCATCGTGCTCCTCCGCACCGGCTGGGGGCGGCGCTGGCCCGACAAGAAGACGTACCTCGGCGACGACACGCCGGGCGACGCCTCGCATCTGCACTTTCCCTCGTTCGGCCCCGAGGCCGCGGAGCTCCTCGTGACGCGCCGTCGAGTGGGTGCCCTCGGCGTGGACACGGCCTCGATCGATCCCGGCGACTCGAAGGACTTCCCCGTCCACCGCCTCGCCAACGGCGCCGACGTCCCCGGCCTCGAGAATCTCGCGAGCCTGGAGGAGCTTCCCGAGACGGGCGCGTGGGTGATCGCGCTGCCGATGAAGATCGCGGGCGGATCCGGCGGGCCGCTGCGGATCGTCGCGTTGTTGCCCGCGAAATAGCTCGGGTCTACCGCAGCGTGTCGAGCGCGCGGCGGGCCGCCTGCGCGACCTCGGGGTGCGAGGACTTCGTGAGCTCCGCGTAGATCGCGCGCGCGGTGGAGAGGTCGCCCATCGCTCGCTTGACGCGGGCGAGGTGAAAGCGCAGCTCCGCGTCCTCCGGCGCGGCCGCGATCGCCGAGCGCAGCAGGCCCTCGGACTTGCCGAAGTCGCGCTGCTCGAAGGCGATCGACGCGAGCCCCGACAGGGCCTTCGAGGACTTCGGATCGAGCGCCGCCGCCTTGCCGAACGCCTCGCCCGCCCGCGGCAGGTCGCGCAGCACGAGCCGTACGCTGCCGAGGTCGATCCAGGCCGTCTTGTCGGATGGGTTCATCGCGACGGCCCGCTCGAGGTTCTCCGCCGACTTCGCCTGATCGCCCTTGAGGTGCCAGGCGACGCCCAGGCCGAAGAAGTCGTTGGCGTCGGGCTCGGCCGTCTTCAGAACACGCTCGTAGAGCTCGATCGCGCGGTCGACGCGCCCCGTCTCGCGGCACGCCTCCGCGTAGTCCCGGAGGATGACCGGGTTGAGCGTCGGGTACGCGGCGAGCAGCCGCTCGAAGATCCCGACGGCCTTCTCGTACTCCCGCGTCTGGCGCGCGAGGAGGCCGGCCTCGATCTGCTGCCAGGCGCCGATGCGGTCCTTCGGATCCGTCCGGGTCGCGTCGATGCGGTCGTAGTCGACCGGCTGCGCGGCGCCCGAGATGTAGCCGAGCGACGCGAGACGGCGCGCGGCCTCGGGATCCATCGCCGACGAGGTCGCCGCGGCCAGCGGCTTGCGCGCGGCGATCGCGGCGAGCTGGCGCGCGAGCTCCCGGGACGCCCCCTCGTCGCGCCCGTAGGCGTTGTCCCGCTCGCCGGGGTCCGCGCGCAGGTCGTACAGCTCGCGCTTCGGCGCCTCGATGTACTTGCGGCCGCCGGCGCGCAGGGCTCGCATCGGCGACCAGCCCAGGACGAAGGTCGCGTAGTCGGCCTCGGAGAACGCGGGGCGATCCGTCGCCGCCGCCGCCGGCGCGCCCGGCGACAGGAGCGGCGCGAGGTCCTCCCCGTCGCTCTCGGCCGGCGCGAGCCCCGCCAGGCGGCGCAGCGTCGGCGCGACGTCCGCGAGGCGCACCTGCGTACGGATCCTCGTTCCCGCGAGTCGCCGGCCCGGCAGGCGCAGCAGCAGCGGGACGCGGACCGTCGCGTCGTAGACGAAGACGCCGTGCCCCGCCTCTCCGTGCTCGCCGAGGGACTCGCCGTGGTCGCCGGCGAGGAGGATTGCGGTGTCCGACGCGTCCACTCCCGCGACCAGACGCGCGAAGCAGGAGTCGGCGTAGGCGATCTCCCCGTCGTAGGGGCTGTTCGGGAATCGCGCGGCGAAGTCGGGCGGCGGGGCGTACGGGGCGTGCGGGTCGTAGAGGTGCACCCACGCGAAGAAGGGGGCCCGCGCCGCGCGCTGCTGGGCGATCCACTCGAGCGCCTTCGCCGTCGTCTCCTCGCCGGGGCGCTCGACCGCGAACACGCGCTCCTCCTTGCCGCGGTTGGAGTCGAAGGCGTCGTCGTACCGCCCGAACCCCCGCGCGAGACCGCTCCCCGCCTTCACGACCAGGGCGGAAACGAACGCGCCCGTCCGGTAGCCCCTGTCCGCGAACGCCTCGGCGAGCAGAGGCACGTTGGGCCCGACGTGGTCCGTCCCGTTGACGCGGACGCCGCTGCGGAACGGGAGGATTCCCGAGAGGATCGTGACGTGCGACGGCAGGGTCAGCGGCGCCGCGGCGATGGCCTGCTCGAACAGGACGGCGTCGCGCGCGAACGCGTCGATCGCGGGGGTCGCGCCCTGCGCGCCGCCGTACGCGCCGACGTGGTCCGCGCGGATCGTGTCGATCGTGACGAGGAGGACGTTCGGGCGCTCGGGAACCGCCGCCGTACGCCGGCACCCCGCGACGAGGGCCACGAGCATCGACATGCCGGCGACGACGCGAGCGGCGCGCACGCGCGACACGATAGCAAACGCGCCTCCGTCCCTCGGCACGCCGTGAGCCGTCCGCTGTGAGCCGTCCGCCGTAAGCGGTAAGCTCGCGTCGCATGCCCGTCCAGACCGTCCCGCATCCGCTCGGGCTCCACCGATCGCTCGATCCTCCGGGCGTCCTGCCCCAGCTCGCGCGGCGCCTCGACGCGACGACCGAGGCCCTCGAGAACGAGATCGCGGTCTCGGTGCGCGCGCTCTCGATCGACTCGGCCTCCTTCCGCCAGCTGCGGCAGGCGGAGCAGGACACGGGCGAGTCGGTGCGGGCGCAGATCCTGCGGATCGTCGGCGAGCGCGGGAAGATGCAGAACCCCGTCACGGGCTCCGGCGGAATGCTGCTCGGCGAGGTGGCCCGCATCGGCCCCAACCATCCCGATGCCCGACGCCTGTCTCCGGGCACGCCGATCGCCTCGCTCGTCTCGCTCACGCTCACGCCGCTGCGCCTCGAGCACGTCGGCGAGGTCCACGCGTCGACCGAGCGCGTCGAGGCGAGAGGCACGGCCATCCTCTTCGCGCGCACGCTCTGGGCGCGCCTCCCGGAGGACTTTCCCGAGCCCGTCGCGCTCGCGGTCTTCGACGTCGCCGGGGCGCCGGCGACGGTCGCGCGCCGGGCACGAACCGGGCAGACGGTGCTCGTGATCGGCACGGGCAAGGCGGGCCTCCTCTGCCTCGCCGCCGCCCGCGAGGCCGTGGGACCCGGCGGGCGCGTGCTCGCCGTGGACCCTTCGCCCGCCGCGGCGGAGCGGGCACGCTCCCTGGGCTTCGCCGACCACGTCGCCTCGGTCGACGCCCGCGACCCGGTCGCCATGCTCACGGCGATCGAAGCGGCGACGCGCGGCGGCCTCGCGGACCTCGTGGTCAATGTCGCCAACGCGGGCGGGACCGAGGCCGCGAGCGTCCTCTGCGCGAAGGACGACGGCGCCGTGCTCTTCTTCGGGATGGCGACGTCGTTCTCCGCGGCGGCGCTCGGGGCGGAGGGCCTCGCCAAGCCGACGGCGCTGTGGATCGGCAACGGTTACGTGCCGGGCCACGACACCACCGCGCTCGGCCTGCTGCGCCGGCATCCGGAGCTGCGCGACGCGTTCGCCGCCCTCTGCGGATCCGCGTGACCGGGGAGGCGCAGGGCGCCGCCGCCGATGCGCTCGCGAGCGTGCTCCTCGATGCGAACGCGCGCCGCATCGCGTTTCTGGGCCTCGCGAAGAACGTCGGCAAGACGACGGCGCTCGTCGCCACCCTCGCCTCGCTCCACCGCCGCGGCATCGCGGCCGGCGCGACCTCGGCGGGCCGGGACGGCGAGGCGTTCGACGCGATCACGGGCGAGCCCAAGCCCCGATTCCGGATCTGGCGCGGCCAGCTCCTGGCTTCGGCGACGACGACGTTCGAGACGGCGTCCTTCCCCTCCGCGGAGATCGCGACTCTCGACTTCCCGACGCGCTTCGGCCCGATCATGCTGCGCCGCGCGGACGGCGACGGCGAGATCGAGATCATCGGGCCCAGCACGGTCACGCAGCTCGCGAAGACCGCCGGAGCGCTCGAGGCGGCGGGCGCCCAGGTCGTGCTGCTCGACGGCGCGATCGGCCGGCGCGCCTTCGCGTGCGGGCGCCTCGCCGACGGCGTCGTGCTCGCCGTGGGCATGGCCGCGGGCGAGTCGCTCGACGCGGTCCGGGCCGCCGCGCGCGGCGCGCTCGAGCTGATCCGCCTGGGACCGGCGCCGCCCGGCGCCGAGGTCCGCAGGGTGGACGGGGCGCTGACCGACCAGCTGCTCCGCGAGCGGCCTCCCCGGCGAGGAGAGACCCTCGTCGCGCGGGACTTCACCGCGGTCTTTCTCTCGCCCGACCGGCGCCGCGCGCTCGCGGAGGAGGGGGTCTCGCTCGCCGTGCGCGAGCCCGCGCGCCTGCTGGCGGTCACCGTGAACCCGACGGCGCCGGCCCGGCCGCCGTTCCCGGCGGAGCGGTTCTACGAGGCCGTCGAGGAGCTGGCGCGCCCGGCGCCCGTATTCGACCTGGTCGCCGGCCTCGTCTGACGGCCTCGCCTGACTCGCGGTCAGCCGGCGCCGCTCCGATCCGCCCCACTCGCTATACTTTTCGCGTGACGGCCTCGAAGCTGGGCCTCTCCTCCGAACGGATCGCGCGTTGCCGGAGCCTCGCGAGCGAGGTCGCGGCCGGCGTCCGGAGGGAGACCGAGAAGTACACCACGGTGGCCACCGAGCGGACGGTCCTGCGCCTCCTCGGAGTGGACGGCGTCGACGCCGACGAGGTCCCGCTCCCCAACCGCGCGGTCGAGTCGCTCGCCGCCGCCGGGAAACTCCCGCGGGGCGCCGCGGTCTGGATGGGAAGCGCGCTCGCGCAGGGCTCCGGCACGGTGGCCGACGCCGCCGCGCGCCTGTCGGACCGGGCGGGCGCCGCCGCGCTGGCCGAGCACCCGCGCTGGCGCGACGCGCTTCTGCCGCACGTCGAGCGCGGCCTCGAGCGCATCCGCGGCAACCGCTCGGACCGAGAGCGACGGATGGCCTCGCACCCGCCGGACGCGCTCCCCCTCCTCTACGCGATCGTCGCCACGGGCAACATCCACGAGGACCTCGTCCAGGCGCAGGCCGCGGCGCGCGCCGGAGCCCAGTGCATCGCCGTCATCCGCTCGACCGCGCAGTCCCTCCTCGATCATGTCCCGTACGGCGCCACGACGAGCGGATTCGGCGGCACCTACGCGACCCAGGAGAACTTCCGGCTGATGCGCGCCGCGCTCGACTCGATCGAGGAAGAGCTCGGCCGCTACGTCCGGCTCGTCAACTACTGCTCCGGCCTCTGCATGCCGGAGATCGCGGCGATGGGCGCCTTCGAGCGGCTGGACATGATGCTGAACGACGCGCTCTACGGCATCATCTTCCGGGACATCAACCCGCTGCGGACGCTCATCGACCAGAACTTCTCGCGGCGCATCAACGCGGCCGCGGGCGTCGTCATCAACACCGGCGAGGACAACTACCTGACCACCGCGGACGCCGTCGAGCAGGCTCCGGCCGTCCTCGCGTCCCAGTTCATCAACGAGCGCCTCGCGAAGGACGCGGGCCTCGAGGACTGGCAGATCGGCCTCGGCCACGCCTTCGAGATCGATCCCGAGCTCGAGGACGGCCTCCTCCACGAGATCGCCCAGGCCGAGGCGGCGCGCGAGATCTTCCCGGACGCGCCGCTCAAGTACATGCCGCCCACCAAGCACATGACGGGAAACGTCTTCCGCGGCTATCAGCAGAACGCGCTCTTCGCGTTGACCTCGGTCGCGACCGGGCAGTCCATCCATCTCCTCGGGATGCTGACCGAGGCGCTCCACACCCCCTTCCTGCACGACCGCTGGCTCGCGATCACGCAGGCGGACACGATCCGCCGCAATGCGCGTCATCTCGCCGACGAGCTCCGGTTCGCCCCGGACGGCCGAATCGTGCGGCGCGCCCGCGCCGTCCTCGCGGACGCCGAGGCCATTCTCGAGCGGGTCGCCTCCGGCGGGCTCTTCGCCGCGCTGTCGCAGGGCGTCTTCGCCGACACGCGCCGCGCGATCGACGGCGGCCGCGGCTACGAGGGCGTCGTCGGGCGGGGCGCCGCCTACGCGAATCCGTTCATGGAGGCGTTCACGCACGCTCCGGCGTCCGCGGGGGCCCGCGCATGAAGAGGACGGTCCGTCCCTACGGCGACAAGAAGAACGACGGCGCGGTCCAGGTGTCCTTCACCCTCCCGGTGGCGAAGTCCGCGCTCGCGACCGAGGCCGCCAAGCGCTACGTGTCGCAGATGGGGATCCGTGACCCGTACGTGACCCTGGCCGAGCCGATCGCGCCCGACTTCACGTTCTTCGTGGTCTACGGCCGGGCGACCCACGAGGTCGACCTCTCCGCGATCTCGGCGGAGGAGGCGCCGGCCGGGGCCCTGACGCGCGACGAGATCGACGCCGAGATCGCGCGGCGCTTCGGCCGCCGGCTGATCGTGCTGGGCTGCGCGCTGGAGTCCGACGCCCACACCGTGGGCCTCGACGCGATCTTCAACATGAAGGGCTTCGCCGGCGACTACGGCCTCGAGCGCTACCACGGGTTCGACGCCCGCAATCTGGGCGCCCAGGTGCCGGTGGCCGAGGTCGCGCGGCGAATCCGCGAGGCGGCGGCGGACGCCGTGCTCGTGTCGGCGACCGTGACGCAGAACGAGATCCACGTCCGGCACCTGACCGACCTCGTCGACATGCTCGAGGCCGAGCGCCTCCGGGACAAGGTGGTGCTGGTCGCGGGCGGCGCCCGCGTCGACCACGCGCTCGCGAAGGAGCTGGGCTACGACGCGGGATTCGGTCCCGGCACGACCGCCTCGGTCGTGGCGGCGTTTCTTCTCGAGGAGATCTCGCGGCGACAGGGAGTCGCTTGAACGAGGCCGCGGCGGGGAGACGACGAGCGTGAACGAACGAGTCGTGCTCCGACTCCGGGTCGGGGCCGAGCAAGCGCACTACGGCGGCGGACTCGTCGACGGCGCGTTCGTCCTCAAGCTGTTCGGGGATGCGGCGACCGAGCTCCTCATCCGCCTCGACGGCGACGAGGGCCTCTTCCGCGCCTACAGCTCGGTCGACTTCCTGGCCCCCGTGCACGCCGGCGACTTCCTCGAGGTCGAGGCGGAGATCGCCCAGATCGGCAGGACCTCCCGCCAGATGCGCTTCGAGGCGAGGCGCGTGATCGCGGCGACCGAGGGCGGCGGCTCCTCCGCACGCCTGCTCGATCCTTCCGAGGTCGTCGCCCGCGCCACCGGCACGTGCGTCGTCCCCCTCGACCGGCAGCGGAGCCGCTCGAAGGCATGAGCGACGCGCTCGTCATCACGGTCGCCGGCGTCGGCGCCGAGGTCACCCGCGCCCAGCAACCGGCGCTTCCCCTCCTGCCCGCGGAGGTCGCGGAGGAGTACGGCCGCTGCGGCGACGCCGGGGCGTCGATCGGCCACATCCACGGGCGCCGGCCGGACGGCACGCCAACGCAGGACCTCGCGACCTTCCGCGCCTACTCGGAGGCCATCCGCGCCCGTTCGCCGATCCTCCAGCAGTTCTCGACCGGCGGCGCGGTCGGCATGGGTGTCGAGGAACGCATCGAGGCCCTGTCGCTCCGACCCGACATGGCCACGCTGACGCTCGGCACGTGCAACTTCGGCGACGACGTGTTCGAGAACTCGCTCCCGACGGTCCGCACGATCCTGGAGCGCATCCGGAAGTTCGAGATCGTTCCCGAGCTCGAGATCTTCGACGACGGCATGCTCGCCACGGCCGACGCCCTCTTCGCGAAGGGGCTGCTGAAGGCGCCCGCGCACTTCGACTTCGTGCTGGGCGTCCCGGGCGCCGCCGCCGCCACGCCCGAGAACCTCCTGCACTTCGCCCGTTCGATCCCGGCGGGCTGCACCTGGACCGTGGCCGGGATCGGCCGCCGCCAGACCGCGATGGCGACGATGGCGATCGCGATGGGCGGCCACGTCCGCGTCGGATTCGAGGACAACATCTACCTGCGCAAGGGCGAGCTCGCCGACTCCAACGCCCGGTTCGTGGAGCGCGTCGTCCGCATCGCCCGCGAGGTCGGCCGGGAGCCGGCGTCGGTCCCCGAGGCCCGCGTCCTCCTGAGCCTCCCCGCCGCGTGAGCGATCCCATTCCCGTAGGCGCCGCCGCAGCCGGCACGCCCCCCGCCGAGCAGCCCGCGCTCGTCCGGGGACTGAACCTCTGGGACACGACGCTCGTCGTTCTCGGGCTCGTTCTCGGCGGCGGCATCTTCCTGACGCCGGCGGCGATCGCCCAGGCGCTCCCGGCGAGGTGGGCGATCCTGACCGTCTGGATCGTCGGCGGACTGCTCTCCGTCGTCGGCGGGCTCGTCTACGCCGAGATGGGCGCGATGATCCCGCGCGCCGGGGGCATGTACCTCTACTTCCGGGAGGCATTCGGCGAGCTCCCCGCGTTCCTCTACGTCTGGGTGGCGTACTGGGTGATCCAGGCCGGCTCGAATGCCGCCGTCGCGGTCGGCTTCGCGACGTACTTCTCGGTCTTCTTTCCGCAGCTCTCGACGTCGCGCGTCGCGGCCAGCCTGGGGCCCTTCCCGATCTCGGCGGGCCAGCTCGTGGCCGTCGCGCTGATCCTCGTGCTCTCGGTGACCCACTACATCGGCATCCGCAGGGGCGTCCGGATCCAGGGGCTCTTCACTCTCCTGATCGTTCTCGCGCTCGTGTGGCTGGGCGTGGGGGGCCTCGTGGCCGCGGCGCCCGGGCCGCCGACCGCCCCCTCGCCGCTTGCGCCGGTCTCGGCGGCCGGCTTCGGTGTGGCCCTGATCGGCGTCTTCTGGTGCTTCTACGGCTGGAGCGACATCGTCGCGGTCGCCGGCGAGGTCCGGCGGCCCGAGCGCAACCTCCCCTTCGCCCTGATCGCCGGCACGGGACTGATCCTGCTGCTGTACGGGTCCGTCAACTATGTCTTCCTCAAGGTGATCTCGCCCGCCGAGCTCGCGACCGTCTCGCAGCCGGCGGCGCTGGCGGCCGAACGGCTGTTCGGAGCCGGCTCCAAGGTCGTCATCTCGCTCGCCGTGACCGCGGCCGCGGCCGGATGCGTCTCCGCCGGTCTGCTTCTCGGTCCCCGCGTGGTGTACGCCCTCGCCCAGGACGGACTGTTCCCGAAGGCGTTCGGCCGCGTCCACCCGCGGTTCCACACGCCGTCCTTCGCGATCGTGATCCAGGCGATCTGGACGTCCCTGCTGTGCTTCTCGGGACGCTACGACCAGCTCTACACGTATGCGATCTTCGCCGTGATCCTGGCCTATGCCGGCACGGGCGCGGCCCTCCTTCTCTTCCGCCGGCGCTTCCCGAACCTGCCGCGTCCCTACCGCTGCTGGGGCTATCCGATCGTTCCGCTGCTCCTCGTCGCGACGTCGCTGGCGCTCGCCGCCAACACGATCCGCGAGCAGCCTCGGGAGACCCTCACGGGGATCGGCATCCTTCTGCTGGGGCTGCCGGTCTACTTCTGGATGCGCCGCCGCGCCGGCCGCAGCGAATCTTGAGGCTCGCCGTCCTCGGGGCGGCGCTCCTCGCCCTCGCCCCGACGGCGGCCCCGCCGGCGCCGCTGCGCGGGTTCACGGAGTCGCGCGCGGTCTGGCAGCGCGAGTACGAGCGCCGGTTCCGGGAGCTTCCGAAGGGAGAGGAGTGCGACGCGATCCTCCGCGAGCTGACGCGGACGCCGCACGTCGCCGGCACCCCCGGCAACGCGCGAGTCGCGGAGTATCTGGCGAACGAGTACCGGAAGGCCGGCTTCCGGGTCGAGACGCCTCGGTACGACGTCCTCCTGTCCTATCCGCGGAGCGCGAAGATCGAGATCGTCGGCGAGCGCGGCGTCGCCCTCGGCCGCGGCGAGGAGCCGATCGCCGCCGACCCCGACACGGCGATCCCCGAGGCCGCGATCCCCTGGAACGCCTACGCGCCGTCGGGCGAGGTCACCGGCGAAATCGTGTACGTCAACCGCGGCGCGCCCGAGGACTACGACCGCCTCGCGAAGATGGGCGTCGAGGTCCGCGGGCGGGTCGTCCTCGCCCGCTACTTCGGCGGGTACCGCGGAGGCAAGTCGCTCGAGGCCGAGAAGCGCGGCGCCCTCGCCCTCCTCGTGTTCTCGGACCCGATCGACGACGGAGCCGCGCGCGGCCCCGTCTATCCCGACGGGCCCTGGGGACCCGAGTCCCATTTTCAGCGCGGCGCCGACGTGTACGACTTCAAGATTCCCGGCGACCCGCTGACGCCGGGCTGGACGTCGCGGCCCGGAATGAATCGGATCCGCGAGAACGAGTCTCCGGTCCTGCCGAGGATCCCGATGATGCCCCTCTCCGCCCGCGACGCGGCGGAGCTCCTCCGGCGCCTCGGGGGCCCGGCGGTTCCGGACGCGGAGTGGCAGGGCCGGGCGCTCGGATCCGAGCCGTACCGCATCGGACCGGGCCCGGCGCGCGTGCACCTCGCGATCGAGAACACGCGCGAGACCCGCACGATCACCGACGTGATCGCGACCCTCGAGGGGACCGACTTCCCCAAGCAGAAGGTTCTCCTCTCCAACCACTACGACGCCTGGGTCTACGGCGCCGCGGACCCCTCGTCCGGCACGGCCGCGCTCCTGTCGCTGGGGCGGGCCCTCGGCGTCCTCGCGGGACAGGGCTGGAGGCCGCGTCGCTCGATCGTGATCGCCGCGTGGGATGCGGAGGAGTACACGCTGACGGGTTCCACGGAGTGGGGCGAGGAAAACGCGAACGACCTCCGGGAGAACGCGGTCGTCTGCATCAACGTGGACGAGGGCGCGCACGGAAAGAACTTCTCACCGTCCGCGTCGCCCCTGCTCGCCGAGCCGCTGCGGGAGATCGCGCGCGATCTTCCCGACCCCGCGGACGCGAGCCGCACTCTCGCCGACGCGTGGAGGGAGAGCGCCGGATACGTCGGGGTCGGCAGCTACGCCACGGCCGCCGGCGCCCGCGAGACGCTCCCCGTCTCCATTCTGGGCAGCGGCTCGGACTACACCGTCTTCTTCAACCGGCTCGGCATCGCCTCCGCGGACCTGACCTTCGACGGGCCCTACGGCGTCTACCACTCGGTCTACGACACGTACCGATGGATGGCCACGCAGGGCGACCCGGGGTTCCGCTACACCACGGCCATGGCCCGCTACGCGGGCACCCTGGCGCTGCGGTTCGCCGATGCGGACCTCCTTCCCTACGACGCGTCCGCGTACGGCCGCGAGATCGCGCGCTACGCTCGGGGCCTCTCCGAACTCCCCGTAGCGGGCGCCGGCGCGCTCGCGCGCGAGCTGGGCGACCTCGCGGCGGGAGCCGAGTCCTGGAGCGCGGCGGCGGCGGCGGCGGAGAGCGCGCTCGAGGAGAAGCTGCGCGGCGGCCCGGCGGACCCGGCGAGCCCGGATCCCGCCGCCACCGACTTCTCGAGCGCCAACGCGTGGCTCCTCTCCCTCGAGCGCTCGCTGTGCGATCCCGCCGGGCTTCCGCGGCGCGGCTGGTTCAAGCACCTGATCTACGCGCCGCTGCCGTCCTATCTCGCCGAGACGCTGCCCGGCGTCCGGGAGGCCCTGGTCGCCGGAGACGCCGACGTCGCCCGGGTCGAGGCGGGCCGGCTCACGAGCCGCCTGGCCGCGGCGACCGAGGCGGCGCGCCGCATGGGCGCGACCGAGGCGGCGCGGACGATCGCCGGCCCCGCGCCCGTTCCCGTCTCCCCTACCGCGCCCCCGCCACGTCCGACACCACGGCGTAGGTGACCTCGAGCCCGAAGCGCACGTTCGCGAGCGACAGGCGCTCGTCGTCGCCGTGGCTGCGGTCGTCGTCCTCCGCGAGGTGAAACGGCTCGAACCCGTAGACGACCATGCCGATCTGGCGCAGCAGCGTGGCGTCCGTCGACGACGTCAGCGGCGGAGTGAGCACGGGGACGCCCGGCTCGAAGCGATCGCGCGCGCGCAGGATCGCGCGGAAGAGGTCCGTGTCGATCGAGGACTCCGTCGCCCTCGAGAGCGCGCCCTGAGGCTCGAAGCGCAGGGCGGGATCCCCCGCCGCCTTCGCGAGCTGTGCCAGGAACGCCTGCGGGTCGTCGCCGGGGAGCAGGCGGCAGTCGAGCAGGGCGGACGCCTCTCCGGGGATCACGTTGACCTTCTCGCTTCCCTTGAGCCCGGTCACCGAGATCGTGGCGCGCAGACACGCCGAGCGGAAGGGATCCGCGAGCAGCCGAGCCCTCAACCGGGGATTCCCGAGAGCCGCTCGCGGGTCCGCGAGGGCCCGGCGGAGATCCCCCGTCTCGGTCACCGAGAGCTGCCGGAAGTAGGCCTCGACCGCCGGGATCAGGCGGAGAGGCGGCTCCCACGCCAGGATCCGCGAGAGCCCGCGCACGAGGCGCGCCACCGCTCCGTCCGGCTCCGGAATCGAGGCGTGGCCCGCCTTCCCGGTCGCGACGACGCGCAGCCACAGCGCCGACTTCTCGGTGACGTCGACGTCCCAGGAGACCGTCTTGCCGTTCTCGACGGAAAGCGTGTTGCCCTCCGTCAGCACGAGCTCGGCGTCGCGCAGGTCCCCGCGAAAGCGGTCGACCATCGCCTGGACCCCGTCGGCCTTGCCCTCCTCCTCGTCGGCGGTTCCGAGGAAGAGGACGTCGCGCTCGAGGGAAACGCCGGAGCGCTTCAGGAGGAGCATCGTCATGAGCTGGCAGATCGCGGTCCCCTTCATGTCGGTCGCGCCGCGTCCCCAGACGTAGCCGTCGCGGATCTCTCCCGAGAAGGGCGGCACGGTCCAGCGCGCGGCATCAACCGGCACGACGTCCATGTGGTTGAGCAGCAGGATCGGGCGCTTCCCTCCGCGGCCGGGGAGACGCGCGAGGACGTTCGCCCGCCCATCCCCGAGGTCGTAGACGCGGCTCTCGATCCCCTCCCTCTCGAACAGACGCTGGAAGAAGTCGGCCGCGGCGCGCTCGCGCCCGGGCGGATTCGTGGTGTCGATCCGCAGATACTCCTGCAGGATCGGAACCGCCTCGGCCGTCGCGGCATCGAAGTTCGGAGCCCCGGGGACCGTCGCCGGCGCGGCCGGCATCAAGGCCAGGAAGATCCCGAGTATGCTCAGCGCGTTCATGCGGTCATCCTACCGGGGAGCCGCCCTCGTCCTCGCGTGCGGTCTTTCCGCCGTCGCCTCGGCCTGCGCGGGCCACGGCTCCCCCGCGGGGACCGGAGGGCCCGGCTCGACCGACGCCGACTCCGAGTTCGTCGGATTCATCACCGACACCGAGTGCGGTCCGAACCATGCGCCGATGATCGCCAAGGGCGGCATGGGCAAGGACGACGGGGAGTGCACGCGCATCTGCGTGAAGAAGGGCGCGACGTACGGCTTCGTGGACGTGAAGGGCGGCGGCAACGAGAAGGGCTTCTACCAGCTCGACGACCAGGACGCGCCGGCCCCGTTTGCCGGGCGCAGGGTCCGGATCCGGGGACGGAGGCAGGGCGACTCGATCCTGGTGCGGTCGATCGCGCCGGCGGACTGAGCCGCGTCAGTTCCGGCCGGCCGGCTTCGTCGCGGCGGCCTCCGCCGGAGACGCCGCGGCATCCGGCGCGGCCGGCTGCCACCAGCCGAGGATGCGGTTCACGTACGCCACGGTCTCCCGATACGGCGGCACGCCGCCGTAGGTCTCGACGGCCTGCTCCCCGGCGTTGTAGGCGGCCAGCACGAGCTCGGGCTGGTTGCCGAAGCGATTCACCAGCTCACGGAGGTAGCGCACGCCCCCGTCCACGTTCGAGGCGGGATCGTAGGGCCTCCGCACCGACAGGCGGCGGGCGGTCGCGGGCATGAGCTGCATCAGGCCGCGCGCGCCCTTGCGCGAGAGCGCGCGGGGCTCGTAGTTCGACTCGGCCCGGATCAGCGCGGACACGAACGACGCGTCGATGTTGGAGCGCTTCGCGGCCGCGACGATCAGGTCGTCGTACGCGGAGCCGAACAGCGGCTTGCGGCCCGCCTGGTACGACAGGTCGTAGGCTCGCGACCCGAGCCCGGCGTCCCCCTCGACCGCGACCGTGTCGACGGTCACCTCGTCGTCCACGATCCGCTCGATGCGCTCGAGGGCGACCCGATAGCTGCCGCCTCCGGGCAGGTCGACCTCGACCTCATCGGACAGCATGCGGTAACCCGCCGCCTTCACCACGCGGCCGTCCTCGAAGACGATCAGCTCGGCGCGTGCGGCGCACGGCACGGCGAACGCGGCCAGGGCGAGGCCCAGGACCGCGCGGAAGAGAGGGTTCGGGCGGGTCATGCGGGGGCCGAAACAGCCCCCGCCCGATTCCCATTCCGGGGACGGGGATTTCCGGGACAGGGCCGCCGGCGTCATTCGCTCATTTTCGCACGGCGCCGCCCGGGCCCGATCCGGGCGCCGCCCTTCCGGGGGCCGTCCTTGCGGGCACCGGCGCGGGGATGAAACTCGTCGTACACGCGCCGGAGCCGCGAGCGGGAGACCTGCGTGTAGACCTGAGTGGTCGCGATGTCGGCGTGCCCCAGCATCATCTGGAGCGCCCGGAGATCCGCCCCGTGCTCCAGGAGATGCGTCGCGAACGAGTGCCGCAGCGAGTGCGGCGTCAGCGCGGACGCGATTCCCGCGGCGCGCCCGTAGCCTTCGATCAGCTGCCAGAAGCGCTGCCGCGTCATCGGGCCGGCTCGCGCGGAGAGGAAGAGGTGCGGGGACCGCTTGCGGTCGAGGCCCGGCCGCGCCGCCTCGAGGTACTTCGCGAGCCAGGTCCCGGCGGACCTCCCGAAGGGCACGAGGCGCTGCTTGCCGCCCTTTCCGGTCACGCGCAGCACGCCGGCCTCGCGGTCCACGGCATCCGTCGGCAGCCCCACGATCTCGGAGACGCGCAGGCCCGACGCGTACATCAGCTCGAGCATCGCGCGGTCGCGCAGGCCGAGCGGCGTCGCGGTGTCGGGCGCGGCGAGGAGCGACTCGACCTCGCCCTCCGCCAGGGCCTTCGGCAGGGACAGGCCGACCTTCGGGTTCGTCACGTCGGCGGTCGGATCCTCGGCGAACCCGAGGTGGGCGGCCGCGAACGCGTAGAAGCCCCGGACCGCCGACAGCGCCCGCGAGGCCGACCGCGCCGAGAGCCCGCGCGCGCGAAGGCTCGAGAGGTAGCGTCCCAGATCGGCCCGCGCGACGCGGGTCGCCGGCAGCCTCCGCTCGGCGAGGAAACGGCCGAAGGCGGAGAGGTCGGTGCGGTAGGCCGCGACGCTCGCGGCGGAGAGGCCGCGCTCGACCGCGAGGTGGTCCAGGTACGTCGGGAGCTCGCGGACCAGGAAGGGGGTGCTCGGGAGCGGCGAGGCCGGCGGCTGCGGTGACGGCGACCGCGACCGATCGTCCGGAGTCTCCGGACCACCCGGTTTCGGCCGGTTCGGACTGCGCCTAGCGGCGCGAGGCCGACGCGGGCTCATGCGACGGCGTGAGGCGCTGCACGACCTCGAGGATCTCGCCGTCCTCGAGGACGTGGTCGCTCTCCTTGGCCTTGCGGAAGATCGCCTCGACGAGCTCGGGCCGCGGCTCCAGGCCGCGGTCCTCCAGCCAGCACTGCACGTTGGAGAGGCCGCTCATCGGGCCGACCTCGATCACCTGATGCCGGCCGACCATGCTCGCCGGCACGCCCGAGTAGACGCGGTCGGACAGCCACTCGTCGCCCTTCTTGCGCGCCTTGATGATCGCGGCGGCGTGCACCCCGGTCCCCGTGCGGAACGCGTCGCGGCCCACGACCGGATAGTTGTCCGGGATCGGAACGCCGGTCGCCTCGGAGACCGCCGCGCAGTACTCGTTGAGACGGGTCAGGTCGCGGTCGATCCAGCCCAGGAGCTGCAGGTTGACCAGGAGCTGGTCCATCGCGGTATTGCCGACGCGCTCGCCGATCCCGAGCCCGCACGCGTGCGCGCGGTGCGCGCCCGCCTCGAGTGCCCACAGCGCGTTGGTCACGGCGAAGCCGCGGTCCTGATGGCCGTGCCAGTCGACCTTGACCTCGGGGTTCACCTCGGCGACCAGGTCGGCGACGAACTTCACGACGTTGCGGACGCCATTGGGCGTCGAGTGGCCGACCGTGTCGCAGACGCAGACGCGGCCGGCGCCGGCCCGGATGGCGGCCGTGTACATCCGCCGGATGTGGTCGGGGTGCGCGCGGGTCGTGTCCTCCGTGACGTACATGACCGGCAGGCCTTCCTTGACCGCCAGGGCGACCGCGTCCTCGGACATCCGCAGCATCCGCTCGAAGTCCCAGTCCTCGGCGTACTGGCGGATCGGAGAGGAGCCGATGAAGCAGGAGACCTCGATCGGGATCCCGACCTTCTGCGAGACCTGGATGATGGGGAGAATGTCCGCGGCCACGGTCCGCGCCGCGCAGTTGGGCCGGATGCTCATCTTCGCGCGGACGATCTCCTGGGCGAGCCGCGTGACCGTTTCCACGACGTGCGGGCCCGCGCCGGGCAGCCCGATGTCGGCCGAGTCGATCCCGAGGGCCTCCATCAGGTGGAGGATGCGGATCTTCTGATCGATCGACGGACTCTTGACCGAGGGAGACTGGAGCCCGTCGCGCAGGGTCTCGTCGTCGAGCTCGACTTTTCCCCGCGACGGGAACACGGCTCCCCCGGCTCGGTTCCAGTCGTAGATCAGGTCGGCGTCCGGCGGGTGCAAAACACGTTCTCCCTTCGAGCAGTCTAACAGGTCGGGAACGCCCGGGCTTCCCGTCCGGTCTCTCCGAGGCGCCCGGGGGGACCCGTCAGTGCGGGGCGCCGATGGCGAAGTCCGCGCCGATGAAGAGCGTAGGCTCGGGCTCGCCCAGTCCGTTGCTGATGCCGGCGCCGAAGATCCCTCGGCGCTTGACGTCCAGAATCCGTGTCGGGAGCACGCCGGCGGAGTCCACCAGGGTGACCTGCTCGCTGCCGTAGCCGAGGCGGAGGCTCACCCGGACGCGGATCGACGGAGTGATCGCGTAGCGCGCGGTCGCCTCGTAGAACCATTCCTTCGACAGCGAGTCCGGGTTGAAGCCCGAGTCGAACGCGACGGTCTCCGTCCCGAGGACCGCCAGGGCCACGAAGGGCAGCCGCTCGCGATCGTACGCGGCGGTGACGAGGAGCTCCATCCGCGGCCACGCGTAGCCCACGCCGAGCTGGTAGTTCTCGAGCGAGCCCGGCTCCACCGTGTCCCGGTCCGCGAAGGCCGGGAAGCTCTCGCGGTGGACGTCGAAGTTCCCGCTGACCCTCTGCCCGCGCGCCAACGCCGACCAGCACCCGTGCGCCCACCTCGCCTCGGCCTGCCAGCCCCAGAGCTTTCCCGTCGCGTGGTGGAAGGAGTCCGCCGTCGCGTTGAACCCCGAGTCCTTGCTCCAGACGACGCCCGCCTCCGCCTCCCAATCCCTCCAGCGGTGCCGCAGCCCCACGGTCGCGTCGATCCGCTCCGCGGTGAGCGACCGCTCCTCCGAGAATTGCTGGTTCTCGCCGCCGATGTTGATGAGGTCGGTGGCCTTGTGGCTGCGCCGCTCGCCCCCGAGCTCCAGGGAGTTGGCGAGGCCCAGCGCGAAGCGCACGACGCCGGAGAAGTTCTCGTAGCGGCCCGTGCCCTTCGAGACGATGCGCTCGATGTCCTCCTCCGCCTGCTCCTTGCGCTCCTGCTCGTCGTGCGAGGGGGCGAACGCGATCCGGACGCGCCACTCCGCCGCCGGCGTGCCCGCCCCGAGGCCGTCCTTCGCCGCCCAGGCCTCGCCGAGGCCGATGAGGAGGAATTTCGGCGTGACGTCCGAGCCGTCGACGCGGTCCTCGGTCACGTCGTAGCGGCGCGCCAGAGTCGCGTACGCGAAGCCCATGTCCGCGGAGAACCCGTTGCGCGGCGCGAGGTCATGGCCGAGCAACATTCCGGCGCAGAAGATGCAGGCGCTGACGAGATCGGAGCCCATCGAAGCGTTCGCCTCTCTGTTCGATTACCCGCTGGACGCGAAAGGGAAAAGAGCGTGAGGAACCGTAGCACACCTCCGCCGGTCAGGGGCTCCCGAGCGCGAAGTTCGCGCCGACGTAGAAGGTCAGCTCGGGCGATCCGAGCTGGCCGCTCAGGCCGCCTCCGAAGATCCCGCGCCGGCGCAGGTGCAGGGTTGAGACGACGGCTCCCGCCGTGTCCGTCAACGTGACGGTCTCCTGGCCGTAACCGAGCCGAAGGGCCACGAGCGCCGACAGCGAGCCCGCGAACGCGTGGCGGTAGCGCACGTCCCAGAACACGTCGTCGACGTCCGAATCGAAGTGCCGGCCGGACTGCAGCGCCGCGCTCTCCTCCGCCAGGACCGCGAGCGCCACGAAGGGCAGGCGCTGTCGCTCGAAGCCGATCGAGCCGAAGAGCTCCGAGCGGCCCCAGGCGAAGGTGAGGCTGGGCCGGACGGACGCGAGCCGCGCGGGGCCCCGGACCGTTCGGTCGACACCGCCCGGCGTGCTGCGCTCGTCCACGTCGAGGGACCCCGAGGCGAGGTCGCCGGCGACCCCGGCCGTCCAGTGGCCCATCCGCCAGCGGACCTCCGCGGCGCCCCCGAAGAGCGAGCCGTGGGAGCGGTACAGCGTGTCGTCGTTCTCCGTCTTCCCGTACGGCACGGTCCAGCGGACGCTCGCGGCGGCCTCCAGGTTTCGCCAGCGGTGGCGCCAGCCGGCGGCCGCGTCGAGGCGGCTCGCCGTCAGGCTCCGCTGCAGAAACAGCACCTGGGGCTTCTCGAAGACGAAGCTCGAGAAGTCCGTGATCGCGTGCTCGCGACGCTCCACGGCGAGCTCGACGGAGTCCGCCGCGCCCATGGGGATCCGGCCGAGCGCGTCGAAATTGAGGAAGCGGCCCGTGCCCGTGGTCAGGATGGGCGTCTGGTCCGTGAACAGGAACCGCTGCTCGTCGTGCGAGGGTCCGATCGCGAACCGCGCGCGCCACTCCGCCGCCGGAGTCCCGGTCCCGAGGCCGGGAGACGCGGGCGACGCGTCGCCCACTCCGACGAGGACGTACTTCGGCGTCACGTCCGAGACGTCGAAGGCGCCCTGGGTGCCGTCGAACCGCCGAGAGAGCGTCGCGTACGACACACCCGCGTCCCCCGACAGCCCCGGCCGCGGAGGCAGATCGCTGCCCAGGAGCAGTCCCGCGCAGAAGACGCACGCCGTGACGAGATCGACGCCCGTGACGCACCTGGACTTTCTGTGTGGGGATCCGAACGCGCGGAACCTATCACCGCCGGACGCGGGCGCGCCAGCGGGACGGGAGTAAAGAATCCCCGAGGAGGACGGGCGCCGTCAGCGGCCGGTGAATTTCGCCGGCCGCTTCTCGAGGAAGGCCGTCATGCCTTCCTTCATGTCCGACGTCGCGGCGCAGAGGCCGAAGAGCGTCGCCTCGAAGACGAGGCCCTCGGAGAGGGGCATGTCGAGGCCGCGCCGCACCGCGTCGAGGACGTAGCGGCACGCGACGGGCCCGTTCGCGAGGATCGCCTTCGCCATTTCCTTCGCGGCCGCGAGCGCCTGACCGGCCGGGACGACCTTGTTCACGAGCCCGATGCGGTGCGCCTCGGCCGCGTCGATCTGCTCCGCCGTCAGGCAGAGCTGCATCGCACGCCCCTCCCCGACGACGCGGGCGAGCCGCTGCGATCCACCGTAGCCCGGGATGATGCCGAGCTTGACCTCGGGCTGTCCGAAGCGCGCGTTCTCGGACGCGATTCGGATCGTGCAGGCGAGCGCGAGCTCGCATCCCCCTCCCAGCGCGTATCCGTTGATCGCCGCGATCACGGGCTTGCCGAGTCGCTCGAGCTTGCCCACCACCGCCTGTCCCTTCAGGGCGTGCTCGCGCCCCTCGACCGGGGAGAGCTTCGAAAGCTCGCCGATGTCGGCGCCCGCGATGAACGATTTCTCTCCCGCGCCCGTGATGATCACGACGCCCACGGAGTCGTCGGTCCGCGCGGCCTCGACGGCGGCATCGAGGGACGCCATGACCTCGGCGTTGAGCGCGTTGAGCTTGTCGGGCCGGTTGACCGTCAGGACGCGGATGCGGTCGGCGGTCTCGACGAGAAGCTTCGAGTCGCTCACTTTCCGCCTCCGTACTCGTAGAAGCCGCGCCCGGACTTCTTGCCGTAGCGCCCCGCCAGGACCATACGCTTCAGCAGCGGCGGAGGAGCGAAGCGCTTCTCCCGGTACTCCGCGTACATGATCTCGGCGATCGCGTAGGTCGTGTCGAGGCCCACGAAATCGAGCAGCCGCAGCGGACCCATGGGGTGCCCGCAGCCGAGCTCCATGCCCTTGTCGATGTCCTCGCGAGTCGCCACGCCCTCCTCGAGCGCGCGGACCGCGTCGAGGAGGTACGGGACGAGGAGGCGATTGACGACGAAGCCGGAGTTGTCGCCGGTGCGGATCGGCTCCTTCCCGAGCGACTTCGCGAACTCGAACACGGCCGCGACGGTCTCCTCGGACGTGGCGATCGTGCGAACGACCTCCACGAGCTTCATGACCGGCACCGGGTTGAAGAAGTGGAGGCCGGCGAACCGGTCCGGCCGC
>Ga0207711_10000651_pt1 | contig 34651 bp, 45 predicted proteins | sample KBSS34metaG_FD_184401 | JGI IMG/M metagenome (GOLD analysis project Ga0207711, IMG submission 184401) | Switchgrass rhizosphere microbial communities from Kellogg Biological Station, Michigan, USA - KBS S3-4 metaG (SPAdes) (version 2) | ecosystem: Host-associated > Plants > Roots > Rhizosphere... | reverse complement strand
GTTGCTCGGCCGGCCTCGCCTCGATTTTCGCCCCCCCCCCTGTTACAATCGGGGCGAGGATTCGCGTTGCGCTCGCTCGCGTCGCACTTCGATCGTCTTGCGCGTATGGCATGAGCCGCATCGCAACATCACGTTGCTCGGATCGAGTAGCTCGCCACCATCACGCAGCTCGACGATGTGGTCACCGAACAAGCGGGCTTTGGGGTCGTGCAGCCCTACATGGGCAGGGTCTTCGCAGCGGCGGCCACGGACCCTGATGATCCGAGCAATGAGGCTGCGCCATTCGCGGCTGTAGTAGATCGGGTCGGCAGTCTTGGGTGGTGGTGGGACACGCCGGCTATCGGAGGTCGGGATGCGCGGCGGCGCGATACCGATGCGCGGCGGCCTGCTGAGCACGGCGTTTCAGAAAATCAATTTGATTTGAGTGACGGCTCTCACACCCTAGCGAATGCGAATACGCCATATCGGAGAACTGTCAAGGATTATTCAAACGCCGAAGTGCTTTGCCAACACACCGAGCGCACCCACCAGCGTGCCCTTGGCCACTTCTTCCCGCAGCGGTCGGCCACCCCAGCCCTCGCGCATAGCCCATTCGCGCATGGACAATTCGCAGCCCAGGACGAACCATGCGGCGGTGGCGCAGGGGCTGCCGTGCCCACCCAGCGCGTCCATTGCAGCGACGATGCGGCGGCGGGCACGCTCGCTGCCGTGCGGACCAGCGCCATTGCCTCGGCCTTCCCGCACGATGTCAGCGGCCCGCAGTGGATCGAGATGCGCAAGCTGGAACAGGCGACTGAACTCCTCGCCGGCATGGCGCTCTCGGCTGCCGATATCGCCACGCCGTTCCATCCGGCCGAGCATGGACTCGACCAGCCACGGGGCACCGATGCACCCATCGGTGTCGGCGATCGTTCCAGCGGCGCGGGTGATGCGGTCGTGCCGCCGGCGTTCGGCGGAGGGGTCGGCGATCATTCGGCGGCCTCGGCGGCGAGGTATTGCGCCGGCACGAAGCAGCCGGGTTCGCCGGGGCGAGGTCCGAAGGCCGGCAGCCACCAGCCCTCGCGGTGCCATTGGCGCATGCGGGCAGCCCACGGGGTTTCTGCCACGGCTTCGGCGGCGGAACCGAGGCCACGGGTGCCGCTCGCGTAGCGCTGCGGTTCTCGGGCCACCCATGCCCGCAAGCTCCACTCGATCCAGCGGCGGCGCTCGACGGGGCCTTCGGCTCGGGCGGCGAACTTGGCCCATTCGAGCGGCAGGTTGACGGGTTCGAGCCCGGCTTCGTCTCGGGCGGCTTCCGCTTCCGCCAGCCAGCCTTCGGGCGCCTCGGCGAGCTGTTGCCGCGGCTCCACTTCGCTTTCCTGAAGTTTTTTTAAACTTTTGGGAGAGGGCCTCGTCGCGGTGTCGGGCTCGGCCTCGCGCGGCAACAAGCTCGTTCTATCCACAAGGCTCTCTCTCTTCTTTTCTGGATATGGATCTGGATTGGTAGGGCGTTCGCCCTCCTTTTCGCCCTTCGGTTCGCTGGTAGGTTCGGTGTAGCGGTCGCCTATGGTTGATTGACGCCATTTCAATGCGGTAGCGGCACCTCCCGAGGCCCCGTTTAGTTTGTTAATTTCGATCTTTTCGCGAACCAAATTCCACTCTGATTCGAGCCTTTTTTGATGCAAGAATCCGTCATCGGTTTGGAAAAACTCGATCACGGTGGGGCGCAGGGCGCGGCGCCAGTGAGCCGTGGTCGACCGGCAGATGCGGGCCAGCTTCCGGTCGTCGTCGGGCAGCGGCTTGCCGTTGTTGCGCCAAGTTGCGAACAGCAGCAGCAGGTAGGCACCGAGCTGTTCGGCGCTGAGGTGCAGCGTGTCGCCGAGCAGCGCGTCGGGATAGATCGGCATCATCGGTGCCTGCGACATCGTCACTCCTCCCGAGTTTCACCAGCCGAGCGGCGGCGGGCGCGACGGCCGCCCCGGCGAGCCGTGGTCACGGGCTGCCACCGGGTCGTCGGTGAAATGCAGTGGTGGTAGTGGTGATAGTGGCACCTTGGCAGCAAGACGCCGCTTAGACACCACAGGCGATCCGGCTTGCCGCCCCAGCGCGATGCGGATCATCGCCGCCTCGACGGTTGGCCAACTGACTGTCAGCACCCAGCGTCCGGTGAGTGCCCGCCACGCCTCGCCCGCGGTCAACCCCGTCGCGCGCCACAACGCAATGGTGCGGGCCACGTCATCGGCGATGCGGTATGCGGCGGGCCAGGTCACAGCCGCAGCCCCGATGACGCATCGGCCTCGGCGGCGAGGCGGTCGTACTCCGGCCGGAACGCCTGCAGGAGATCTTTGTCACCGCGGCGCAGGGTTTTCCACCAGGCCTCGAATGCCTTCGCGCCGTCCTTTGTGGCAGCGCGGGCCTGGTAGTCGAGTTCGGCGAAAACGTCGCCTGTCGCATAGGGTTGGCCGGCGTCGGAAGGGGGTACAACCGGCGCCGGCCCAGTCGCGGGTTGAGCTATGGGGATCTCATCCTGCGGCTGTTCTGGTGATGATAGTGGAGCCAGCCCGAACGGGTCGTCAGCGGTTCTGGCAGCGGCTTGGAACTCGACCAGATGGGCTCGGATGCTGTCGCGCTCGGCGGCTGACAGATCGGCCCAGAACCTGCGGAACTGCGCCGTGCCGCGCTCGGCCGCATCGCGCGCTTCTGCCAGGATGTCGCGCGGCGGTATGGGCTCTGCGTCACCCGTTACGGCGGCGAACTGGTCGAGCGCTTCGGTGGTGTCGGAGGGCATTTGCCGCAGGGGAACGACCCGCTCGCGTGCCGGTATGTCATCGACTTCCGTTTCATCGAGGAAGCCGAGGCCGGCGATCGACAATGTAACGCGGCGCTTGGCCTTGGTGATGCATTTCAGTGTCGCGTTGGCACGCGCTTCTCCACGCAGCCCGACGATACTGACGACACCGAAGTCTTCGTCTCTGCGGCCGGTTTTGTCACTGGCGCGGACGTGCACGGTGAGCATGTCGCCATCGACCTTTTGGCTGACGACCTCGACCGATATACCGTTGATCTTGCGGAGTTGATCAGCGGCATCGCGGCGTGCGTACAGTACGAGCTTGCCGCTGAGTGTGATGAACTCCAGCGGCCGGGTGAGCGGGTTCAGCCCGACGCTATCGCAGACCTGCTTGTAATACACGACGCGCTCACCTGGCGTTAGTCTGGCGAGGTCGCCTTTGGTGATGACACTTTCGATGATATCGGCGCCGGCAGGTGTCAGGTCAGTCTGCGGCATCGGTAGTCTCCTGTTCATCGACGGCGCGCACGCGCAGCACCCGTATGTCACGAGCGGCCAGCACCGTCTCGCGGCGATGCTGCGTAGCAAAGGAAATGTCCCAGCCGGGGAGCCACCCGCGCGACGCGCGGCCCATCCGGTTCTTGATTTCGTAGTCGAGTTCTTTCAGCCGCTTTTCCGCCTCGCTGGTGGTGGCTTTCAGCGATTGCCGCTCGTCGAGGATGGCGGGCAGCGCGTTGTCTTTTGAAAGGTCTACAAAAGAGCCGTCGTCCAACTCGGCTTCCAGCTCGACGCTCGGCGCGGTGCCGGCGATCTCCCCGGCATCGAAGGCGGCCCACCAGGCGGCGACGGCATCCAATATGCGGCGTTCTGCGGCGGCGTGGCGGGGCACTTCAACGACGTGCAGCGGATAGGACGGGGAGACTTCCAGCACCGCCAGGAGGCCCCAGGCGCGGCCAGTGACCATCATCTCGCACAGCGTCTGGATGACGTAGCCGGTGGGGATCTTGCCGTGCCATGCCTGCCATTGCTGCGGGGAGACGGTCTTGCACTGCACCAGCCCGTCATCGCCGCACCAGTAATCGGGCGTGCAGCCGAGCCGCCATTCGGGGACACGGTGATAGGTCGTGGCTTTGACCAGCGGCGGCAGTTCTGGCCGCTCCTCGGCGAGCGCGGCGGCCACGGCTGGCTCCAGTATCCTGCCGCGGCGCATGGCGGGTGAATCGGGCACCGAGGTCGTGCCGGTGCCCGTGGTGCCGCGTATGATGTCGGCGAGTTGCGGCAGTGACAGGTATGGATGCAGGCCGAAGAGTGCCGGCAAGCGCGATGCGGTGATGTCCGAACGCCTCCAGTCGAGCCAGGCCCCGGTGGATTCGATCTCGCGGACTTCGCGCGCCGGCTCGGTCATGGCGTGCGCTTTCGCGGCAGCATCACCCAGGGGTAGCCTTCCTCCTCGTCGTAGTCGCCCCACGGCCCGGTGCGGGCGGCCTCGCGCATCCGGCGGGCGAGCACGGCGTCGATGGCGACGGCAGCGGCTGCCTGTAGCGCGAGCCACATCCGCCGCCTGTCGCTGGGGGCTTCGTGGAAGGGGAACCGCCAGATGTCGAGCGCCTCGTCGACGCTGGCCTCGCTGGTCAGTTCGTCATAGATCGCGGTGGCGAGGTCGCGGTCGTACTGGCTCATGGTGCCTCGTCCAGCGGCAGCATCGCCTCGCGCGCGGCACGCAGCCGGCGACGCTGATGGCGGTTGTCCTGCTCGCGCTCGATGACCAGCGCGTCGGCGGCGAGGTCGGCGAGCAGCTCGGTGAGCGCTTTCTCGCGAAGGGAATCTGGATGTACGAGGCGGCGACTCAGTGACAGCCGGCCGACATCGGCGAGCGCGGCGCGGTAGCCATCGACCCACGCGCTCATGCCGCCTGCCCGCGTGCAACGGTGTGGAATGTCCGTATGCCGTACAGCCCTATGAGGGCGGCCTCGGCGCGGCCGATGGCGCGGGCGCGGGTGCAGTAGCCGCGGCGGGCGGTCCACAGGCCGGCATCTTCGGGCAGGAGGCGGCCGGCGGCGGCGAGCGCCAGGCTCTTGCTGGCCTTGATGCCGAAGTGGCTTTTCCACTTGGCGGCGGTGACGATCGAGAGGGGCCAGCCGTGGCAGGCAGCGATGGCTTTGATGGCCATGTAACGCTGCCCGAGGGCGAAGGCGGAGCTGGCGCCGATGCGGCGCTCGCCGCCGGCCCAAGGCGCCTGCCGCTCGATCCACAGGTGCCCGCAGCGTCGCTCGTCCAGCGCGGCGAGCAGTTCGTTCGCCAAGTCGCGGACCATCAGTTCGGTGCCTGCCATGGGCATGTCGACGATGCGCAACACACGGCACGTCTCGGCGTCGAGGAAGGCGATTGCGCCGTCGGCGCCGGGGTCTGCGCCCGCGACAATCACGGCCGGCTCCGGGGGAGGCCAACCCGGCAAGCACCGGGTTGACCATCCTCGCTTAGCGCCCCACCTTGATTCTGACGCGCAGAATCACGATGATGCGTAGCGAGAGTTTGCGATGAGTACGCATCGCATCCTCCTCCGAAGCGCCGGGCCTCCAACGCCCGGCGTTTCATTTTGCCAGCCTCAATCCAGCGGCCGATAGAGTTCAGTACGGGCACAAGTACGAATAGGCCTACAAACGACGGCACCCAATGGTAACGAGGGGCCGCCGGGTCTGACATTTCGCCCTGGAGCACCCACCAGCGGTAGCGGAGACCGTGTATCGGGGCGGGGGTCACCCGTGCACGTCCCGATGGCAGTCGTCGCAAAGCGCGACCAGATCAAATAGCTTCTCTTTAGCTATCCACTCAGGAGAACCCGGCTGGCAGTCCCGCGGGTAAACGCGGTGATGCACCTGCTCTGCCGGTTGGTTTCGACAGCCTTCGCAATAGCCGCGTGCACGCTCAAAAACGCGTTCCCGTTTTCTGTACCAAGTTGCGCTTTTGAGGTACGCGTCGTAGCGCTGCCACCAAAGCCGTTGGTCTTCTTGGCGGGCGCGCTCTTCGGCCGCCCATGTTCTGCGTATCTCTTCCGCTCGTGCTCTTGCGTCGATTACCCGAAGGCACGCCTTGCAAGTGATCTGATCCCGCCCGCCTTGAAATTTAGTACCGGGGCAAGTGCGGGGCGGCTTGCCGCAATATGTTTTGTCGTTTTCGACATCGATCAGGTGGATTAGGCCAGAACCCCACCGATGCGGATCGGCACGAAGTAAAGGCTCGCTGATATCACGCGCCGATACCCCGAGAGATTTCTGTAAACTTACGAGCGAGGCGACCATAGGAGTTGATCAACCCCCATTTACTGCGCTGTTTGGCGGACGAGACAAAGGAACGATATTGTTATTTACATTACTTTCATGTGGGTTGGGAAATGAGTTCCCAAATTCCACAATACAGTTGTAAATATCCCGCCGCGTCCGTTGGATGTGCAATTCTGCCCATGTAGTCCACGACCACGTTCTGCCGGTGGCTGGGTTTTTCCCGAGATGTCCACTGTTGACGATATTCTGCAATTCAGCATAGCGACGACCAAGCTCGACGCGGCTGGTCTTTTCGATCTCCTGGCATTCAGCCAGCAGGATCTTCACTCGCGGATTGTCGATCGCATCGACGGCTGCGCCCGCTTGTTTCTGTTGGTGAGCGGCCAGGGCACGCTCTTTGCGCTCGTGGTAACTTTCCCGTTGGGCTTTATTACGACGCTGCCTGGCTCGCTCTTGCTCGGCGGCTTCTTTCGCCGCCCGCTTCTCTTCTAGTGCAGCTTGGCGAATGACTTGTCGTTGCAGCCGTTCCGCCTCCTTCCTATCGCGCCTGTCGGCATCTGTCTTGCGCTTGGCCTCAAGCGCATCCCTTAACTCCAGCCTTTCGCGTTGCGCGTCGGTGTCGCGCAACAACCCTAATATGCGAACAATCGTATCTATGTGTAGACGCAGGTTTACGATACACCAATCGTTAAGTGCATCACTTCCGACCTCGTTCCTCACCTCCCCCAGCACCGTGAAAAAGGAAGCGTACTTATCGCGGCCGGATTTCCACAAGACGTTAAGCTGATGAGCGGCGCCCGTGAGATCAGTCATTCTGAAAATGACAGGGGCAGTTGCCCGCCCCTGTCCCCCTATAGGGTGAGTTAGTCGGCAGCCGCAGACATCTCGGCGGGCTTGTATGTAAGACGCCGCAGCGTGACTTGGTGGCGCAGCCATTGCCGGTCCGCGTTGGTGTTCTTCAGCCCACAAAGGGCCGCCAGCGCCTTAATGTCCGGTTCGGCGTCGGTAGCCCCGTGCTCAGCGAAGAACGTGTCCAGCTCGTGCTGCGCCCTCTCCCGAATCTCGGGGTCGGACTTATCGGACACGAGGTCTACATAGTCGTTACCGTACTTAAGTCCCGTGTCCACTCCGATCTTATGGGCCGCACAAAGACTCTCCAACTTGCGGCCGAACTCCTTTGCGTTCATTAGACCATCTCCTTAAAAATCGGCTTACATTGACGCACCAGTTGAACTGATGCCGAAAAGCCGAGGTGGCTGACAGCGCACCATGAAACGCTCTCGAAAAGAGCGTTCTAGCTGAGCTGTCATGGGCGCTTCCGACAGTTGTAGTTTTCGATACAGCCCCACCCCGCCGGGAACGCATTCTCTTGCCGGCAGGCCAGCGCAGCGGCGAGCGCGATCGGCGCGGCCCTCACGACAGCACCCGGTGGCGCGCGTATTTCGCGGCGATGCCTTCGGCGATGTAATCGTCAGCGGTGCGCCGCTGCCGCGCCCTTGCTCGTTGGATGGCTTCGCGCGCCATCTCCATTTGGCTGGCCGGCGCAGCGCGCAGCGGGCATAGCGGCGTGTGAACGACGTTGCCGCTGGTGTCGCGCTGCGGGCACGAGCAGCCGGCGATTGCCTGCATGCGGGCGCGCTGGATCTCGGCCAACCGCTCGGCGATGGCGGCGCTGTCTTCGCAGGCGGGGGTTCGGCTCATGTCTCGCCCGCCGCGACGGCGCAGGAGACCTCGCCGGCACCGGGATTGCCGCTATCGTCAGGCATCTTCCGGCGCCGTCTCTGAGATAAAGGACCGGGCGCCAGATCGACAGGCCACGGAGCGTTCTGGGGCCAGTTGGCGCGGAACCACGTCTCAACCTGGGCGAGGGTCCGGGTATTGGCCCCGTGACCGACCTCGATGCGTCGGAAGATCCGGTTATTGCCGCCGCAAGCCCGCCGCCCGACGGTATACAGCGACACACCCTCGGCCGCGGCGTAGAGGCGGGCGAGCCTGAGCAGGTCGGCGGGGCTGATCATGCGCCGACTTTGAGCGTTTCAAATTACCCGCTCAAGTGAAAAAAACCGCGCAGCGTTAATCATATGTTTTGCCTAGAAACGGTGAAAATTTTCACGTATTGGAAGGGGACAGTTTGTCCATGCGTCAATCCTGGCACGGGAGGCCAGCCGTGGTAGATGCTCTGTGGGACGATGCCGCTTTTAAGAAGCGGGTGAAGACTCTGGCAAAGGCCAGGGGGCTGAGCGTGCGCGCAGCCCTGGAGGCGGCCGGCATTACCCACCGCTATTTTTCGCGCCCACAGGAAGGCCGCTCGACGAACCTCCTTCTTAACCTGGCGAAAACCCTCGATGTGCCGCCCGCCGAGTTGCTTGGCTTGAACGAGCCGCCGGAAGAGGTGCCATTGTCAGTCGATAGCGAAAAGCTGAAACGTATCGCGGTAGCGGCGCGGATGATGACGGCACAGATCGCAGCGTTGGTTTACGTAGCATCCGATGGGACCGATGTGGATCCGTGCGAACTGATGCGGCACGTGATGGATCGGGTGCTCAACGGGGATTACCCTCCGGGCGGCAAAAGCAAATAATGGGTTGGGTCCAGGGGGCCATTGTCGAGATCGTGCCAATTGCTCCCGTCGTATTCACCGATTGCCCAGGTGCGGTTGCGACCGGGGGTCAAGAGGCAGGGGCCGTAAGGCTCGCCGTCTTTAATGGGAGCATCGGCAATCGGGCGGAGCGGGCCGAGATCGGTGTTCGCCAACACATCCTCCCTTGCCGGGGTTTGACCAGTGTCAATGCTACGCGCGACTTAAAGCGCGGCGCAACCCGCGCCGGGCGATTCTGGTGAATTTTTTTCCCACCTTATGGACAGGCAGATTTTGTTACGCCTAAGATGATGGAGAGGTGTTTTTTTTCACGCAGACGACAGGAGATGTATGCCAATGGCTGCCCCCACAGCCGGCATCGACCCCGACCTCTGGGAGCGGATCGTGGATCTGACCCACGGCCGGCTCCTGATCCCGCAGACCGAGGTTTGTCGCGCCTTCGGGATCACCTCGGAGACGCTGACCCAGGAGATCGAGGCGGGCCGGCTGCGCTATGTGCTGGTCGGCAGCCGCCGCAAGTTCAAACCATCGGATCTGGCGAACTACCTCCAACAACAGGAGCGCGGACCTTGCGGCGAAAATCACTCGTCAAACAGCGGCCAGGCCGAGACGGCTGGTATTGTAATTTCCAATTCCGAGGTCGTCGATTTCGCGACCGCCTTGGCGCGGACACCCGCGAGGCCGCCGAGGCCGAAGCCGCCGCCGTCTTCGCCGCCGCCCAGGCTGGTCGAGAGCCGGCCGCCGATGCGACGGGCGCGCGGTTCACGCTCGGCGAAGCCCTCGGGCGCTATTGGGAAACCCGCGGCGCGCACGTCAGGAGCGCGGGCGACATCAAGCGACACAGCCAAACCCTGATCCGCGAGCTCGGCAACGAGACGCCGCTCGCCCGCCTCGGCACCCGCGACCTAGAGGATTACGTTGCCCGTCGGCGCGTCCGGCGCGCCCGCAACCAACAGACCGGCAGGATGGAGTTGCGCGACCGCGCCAACGCCTCGATCAACCGCGAGATCGGGCTGCTGCGCTCGGTGATCATCGCCGCCAAGCACTGGCGGGTCGCCGTCCCCGACATCGCCTGGGCGCGGGTCTTCCTGCCGGAGCCCGACAAGGCGCAGACGATCCTGTCGCCGGAAAAGGAAGCCGCGCTATTCGAGGTGCTGCGGCCGGATTACTGGCCGCTCATTGAATTTGCCCTAATCGCCGGGGTGCGGCTGGAGAACGCCATCGGATTGCGCTGGGACCAGATCGACTGGCAAGGCCGCACGCTGACCTTCCGGGTCAAGTCGCGCCGGCCCGGCGGCAAGCTCCTGGTGCTGCCTCTGACCGATGCGCTGGCGCAACTACTGGCTCGCGAGCAAGGGCGGCACCGCGAGATTGTGTTCACCTATGTCTGCCGCCGCAACCGACACGATCGGCATACCGGGTTAATGCAGACGAAAGGGGCCCGCTACCCGTTCAGCCACGACGGCTGGCGCAAGGATTGGATGGCGGCGCGCGATGCGATCGGCCTGCCGGCGTTGCGCTTCCACGATCTGCGCCACACCGCCGCCACCCGCACGCTTGCCGCCTGCGGCAACCTCAACGTCGTAAAGGAAATGCTCGGGCACGCCGACATCGCGACGACCGCGCGCTACGCCAATTCGGACACCGCTCAGGTGCGCGCGGCGATGGAGGCGGCAAGTTTAATGGCACCAAAAGTGGCACCAAGGCTCGTCTCTGGGGCGAAAACGCTAGATAATTGAGGGGCTTGCGGTGGATACCCGGTATCTTCCCAAAGCAGGCGCGCTACCGGACTGCGCTACGCCCCGTGCCCTTATCGGCCAATGGGTTATAGGCATTTCCGCCGGGTCGCCGCAAGAACAAAAACGGGGCGAATCGGGGCTTGGTGCCAGAAAACGGCACCAAAAGTGGCACCAGATTCCGAGTTCGTTCCGCTCGTGAGCGAGCGCCTTGACGTCCTGCTCGCCGGCCTCCTGCTGGCCGGGATCATCCTCGCGCTGATGGTCTGACGGCCTAACCTGAAATCAAGTTTCTGGCCGCTGCTATCAAGAGACGGCCGCAACCTCTGCCCCATCTAGGGGCGGCGCCGAGCGGGTAGCATCCCCGCCCGACGCCTGACCACAACCGAAGCAGGTGTTTCGATCATGGCTTACCGTATTTTATCAGCATTATTCTTCGCCGCCCTGGTGGCCGCGGCGCCGGCCTATGCCGATAGCGTCGCAACCTACGAACGCCAATGCTCCCGTGACAAGTGGAGCAAGGTCTATAGGGCGAGCGGTATCACTACGACGCCGACGCGATTAAAGAGCCGTAAACCTAGCGAAAACTAAGGAGTAACTTATGATCAAAGCAGTTGCTACTGGCCCAGATGGGCGCACGTTAATGGTAATTGGGCTCAGCTTTCGTAACCTGGAGCACTTTCGAGACAAGCCCTGCGACACCTTCATTAAGATTGACGGCCAGGAGATGGGGCTGCCGCTCGACGTAATTATATTCTCAGGCCAAACTGAAGCGCACTGCGCTGAGGCGATCGGCGACATGATTGGTCCCGATACGAAGGTACACATTAGCCCGAAGTTACGTTCAACATGAGCGATGTAGTAAATACTACCGAGCGCAGCATCATGGACGGCCACGGCCCGCGCTAACCCTTCGGCTGCGCGCCCGGCGGCAGCGGGCGCGGCTTGCCGCCGCCCACGGGATCGAGCACCCATCCAAACTCCTCTGTGTAGACCCACTGAAACCCCGGATCGGCCGGTGTCTCGGGCGGCAGCTCGATGGGGTGTGACGGGTACACCGGCAAGAAGATGGGGTGCTCGGGGTGCGCGCCGTCGATCGCCCCAGGCGGGATGATAACGATAGGATGCTCCGGGTGCGGCTGCGGACCCGGCCCACCGATGTCTACATACGGCGGCGGCCTTCCGCCCCAGATACCCAGCGGCGGCTGCGGCAACCCGATATCCACATAAGGCGGCGCGCCACCCCACACCTTTGGCACCTCGGCGACGCCGGTAAACTTCACCTCAACCGGCTCGCCGCCGCCGATCGACATCATGCCGGTGAAACGCATTGCTATAGCCATAAGCATATTCCTCTCAAGAGAGCGGCCCCATGCCGCCCGGTCGTCTACTTGTCCTCGATGAGCCTGCGCACCGCGGCGCACGGCTCGATCACGCCGACGTGCTTGCCATCAGCTAGCATGACGACACAGCGCGAGCCCGGCGCCACCCAGCGGTTCGGGCTACCATGAAGCTGTGCATAAAGGCTCGTAATCTGAGCCGAATTTATGACGACCTCGCGACCGTCAACCTGGTGTAGCACGATCAGTTGCAGCGTGGCGGCGAAGACGAAATACGCCACCTCATTAGCGCAATGCCATCGGCGGCGCATACCCTACCAGCCCGAGCAGCATCCAGACGACGATCAAGACGCCGATAACCACGATCACGACTTGTACGATCCTGGCGAACGGCTCGGGCAAGGGTATCTGCTGCGACACCCAATAGATCAGGCCGAGAATGACGATTACGGCTAAGAGGGTGATCAGAAACGTAATCATGTTGTGATCCTCCCCGGCTCGCAGATAAGTACCAGGTCGCCGACACCATCTTTTTTGTCTTCAAGCTCGAATGTCATTTCAAGCGTTTGCCCGGGCTGAACTGGTTGCCCGGTCCCCATGTTGGAGAGTAGCTCGATAGGAACCGCGAGCCGGTTAGTGAAGCTCAATAGTACAATCATCCGATCACCGTCACCGCGTATTGCCGCGCCGTCGATGCGACGACCGGCGCCAGCACTGTCTCGCGTACCAGCCCTGATACGATCAGGTTGTGCAGCGGCGACGCGGCGACGCCGACCGTCTCGCGCACTAGCCCGCGCAACCGAAGCTCGGCATCGCTGGCGCCGATGGTTTCGCGGACAAGGCCTTGGCCGACAACATCGGTCACGACGCGACGCTAACTCCGCTCGACGCCGCGTTCAGTCCGCTCTGCGTCCACGCCACGCCCGTCGCCGGGTCGGTATCGAACATGCTGCGCTGCCACTGGGGCGTCGTGCTCATCGCCTGCGATGCCGACGAGCCCGTGCTGTCGGTGGCGCCGGATTTCATGTTCAGCGACACGGTGCGGGCGCCGCTATCGCTCTTCGCCAGGAACCCCTTGACCGCAACCCCGTAGATCATGCTCGGCGTCGTCGCCAGCGCGGGGAAGGTATACAGATCCTCCTGCGCCACGGTGGCGCTGTGCACCTGGCTCGCTGCCGTACCTAGCGATGGGGTTGGGGCAATCGCCGGCCAGTTGACGGCGGCCCCGGTGCAGTTGCCCCAGATTTGCCACGTCGCCTGCCCGGTTGTCATGGCGCCCGCCGAGCCCGGCGCGCCCGACGTATAAGTAGCGGCGATCTTCCGGCCGAGCGCCGTTGAGTTGTCAACCTGCGCCAGCACGACGCTGGTGTCGGTGATGTACCCGATCCAGTACGAGGTGCCGGCCGCCAGCGATTGCGGCGTCGTCAGCGCGCCCGTCAGCGTCGTGCCGCTGGTTGTGGCGATGACCTCGGTGCCGCTCGACAACAGCGATCCCGGCGAGCCGCTGCTGTCGGCATACGCCACGGCGCGAAACTTTGCCGTGCCGCTGGTGGCACGAGGGATTGCCGAGACGCTGTTCAGCGTGCAAGCCGCGCCCGGTGTGATCCTCACGAGGAAAAGCTGATTGGCGCCGGGCGCGTTCGTCGTTGCCGTCGTGGAGTACACACCGCCGGCCGCGATGCCCGCCGGCCACACTACATTGCCGTCGTAAGTAAGTTGCTTCTGCGCGTCGCCGGTCGGGAAAGTGGTTTCGACCACGACATTGTTGGTCAGCACGGATAGGTTGTAGGCGGCGTCGGCTGGGTTGAATATCGCGAAGTCGTCTAATATGAACGATGTGTTGGTTCCGCCGAGATTGGAAATTACATTTACGGAAGTTTGACCGTTGCCGGTGTTGCCCGTGCCGGAAAGCAACGACACCCCATCGAGATAAATTGCATACGAAGCAGCGGCACCTACAGTGATGTCGAACGATAACACATGCGTCGTCCCAACCGTCGCAGAACTGCCGCCAGACGCTATAACCGTCCCGATATTCCCGGTTCTAAGCTCGATTGCCCCGCCTACGGCAAAAGTAATCGAAAACGCCGCGGTCCCGGAGTTGTAAAACCGCAACCCTCCGGGAGATGCGCCGACGGCGGTGACTTGAAATCTTACGCTGCCCGCGATCCTACTTAGGGATAGTGGCAATGAGGTATTGATTGAGGCACCGAAGGGTATGCTTATGGCGTATCCGGTTGCGCTCAATCCGGCAACTAAAACAGGCGTTCCGGCGCTTATTGCGAAGTCGCCGATAAAAGAACTCGCCAAATTCTGGTTCCCCGCGGGGCCATACTTGTCGAACCCGTCGCAAAACACCAACGCGGTCATGTCTCAAACCCGACGAGAGTGGCATTGAAGTTGTTGAACGTCGCATCCGGCGTCGCGGGAGCGACAACGGCGATGGTGTCGCCGGCCGCGAAGGTGATCGCCGTGCCGCCGGTCGTGGCGAATGTCGCGAGCAGCGCGGCGGCCGCTACCGAAATTGTGCCGACCGAGGAGAATGTACCCGGCGCCGCTGCCGTCGCCTTGCGTACATCGATCGCCACGCTGCCGGTCGCTGCCGCGCCACCGCGCCCCTGGCTCGCGTGCCCGAGATAGGCCCCGAAGTTAGCGGGGATGGTGATGCCCTTGCTGAATGTGTGTACCAGCAGGTATTGCGATGCGGTCAACAACCCCGGTACATAGCACCCGATGATGTACTTCGCCTGTGCGCCGCCCGCGACCCACTTTGTACCATCGAACGTCCAGCTCATTGCGCCGGAGGCGTGGACGGTACCGTTGCTTGGGCTGGCCGGGAAGTCGATGCTCACTGCACGACCTCCGGCCGCTCCAGTTTGTCGATCCGGGCCGCAAGCTCTTTGACCGCATTTACAAGTGCAAAGAGAAGCGGGCCGCTTTCAACCCCCGCGACTTCCACCGTCTGGTGCCCCGGCGGGACGCCACCGGGCGGTGCGTGCGGGTCCACGATAACAACATCGTCGGCCGGCACTGAGACGATGCGCCCCATCTCGGGAATTATCGCCGCCGCATCCTCGGCATCGACACCGACGTAGTCCATGTCGTCCATGTTCCACGCGGCGTTGGCGTAGCGATAGATGATCGGCTCCAGTTGGATCACCTCGGCCAGCCCCGTGTGCCACGGCGCAGCGCCCGATTTGAGGCTGCGGTCGCTCGGCGCCACCCACGGGCCGCCGCCGGGTTTGGTCGCGGTCGCGCCGCCAATCGTGAGATTGCTGCTAAACGTCGCGTCGCCGGTCGCGCGGTTGATTTGCAAGGCCGCGCCGATATAAGCGCCGGTATCGGTGAAACGGTGAAGGTTGAAATCGGTCCCGGCATTGCCGCCGCTCTCGGCCCCACCGTCGCCGAGTGACAACACCCATCGCGATTGGCCGCCATTGCCATTACCGTAAATGTTATTGCTATCGGCTGTAGTGGCCTTCCGCAGCACCAAGTTTGCTGTGGCAGTCAGCGTGCCGGTCATCGTGCCGCCCGCCAGCGGCAACGCGCCGAGATTGGTCAGCGCCGCAGCGGCGGTCGTGGCGGCGGTGCCGCCCTGCGCCACGGTCAGCGGCAGGGGGATGCTGCTGGTGACGCTCGTCGCCGTCGCGGCAATCGGGATCTGCCCGGCGGTCATGCCGCTCATGTTGGCGCTGCCAGCCGGCCCCTGTATCCCCTGCGGACCCGGCTGATTGCTGGCAGGGACCCACTGCGCCGGCCCGGTAGGGTCTTGATACCTAATGTATAATTGCCCACCAACGCTGTCCCACCACGCGTCGCCGGGCTGCGGTGCGGGACTTGTTGGGGGTGTATCGCCGATCGTGATGCTGGCGCCGCCGCCTGCCGCCCAGGACGGGTTTGCCCCCGCGCCTCCGGTCGCCAGCACTTGCCCCGCGGTCCCCGGCGGCAATGCCACCCATGCCGTGGCGCTCCGGTAGATGATAGATCCCTGCGTCGTCCCGAGCGCATTATCAAGCAGCAATGCCACGCTCACCGGGGTCGGCGCCGCTGTTGCGCCGCTGATGTTCGCCAGCACCCGGCTCGTTGCAATCGGGTCGAGCGAGATCGTGCCGCTGCCGGTGATCGGCCCGCCGGTAACGCCGCCGGCCGTGGCGATGCTCGTGACGGTGCCCGAGCCGGCCGGCGCATCCCATGACAAGTCCGCGCCCGTGCCGCCGCTCTTCAGATACGTCCCCGCCGAGCCCGGCGTCAGCACGGCCCAGGTGCTCGCCCCACGGCGCAGGATCGAGCCACGCGCCGAGCCGATGGCGGCGTCGAGCAGCACCGACAGCGAGACTCCGGCCGGCACCGCAGTCCCGCCGGTTGTGTTGGCGAGCAAAGTGTTTGTGCCGATGGGTGCCAGGCTGAGAATACCCGTTGCGGTGATCGGCCCGCCCGCCAGGCCGGCGCCGGAATCCACGCTCGTCACGGTGCCCGAGCCCAGCGCGGCCAGCGTGGCGTTGTGCCACTTGCCGTCCGTCGCGTGGTACTGCAACAGGCTCAGGTCGACCGGCGAGGAGATCGAGACATCGCTGAGGCCGGCAAGCGATGTGCTGCCGCCGCTGCCGGTTGCCGGGACGGCCCAGGCGCCGCCGGCAGAAAGGAACTTGCCAGCCGTGTTGTCGCCCGCTGCCGGTGCCGGGACGATGCCCTTGGCGCCCGCTGTGGAGCCCGTGGAGCCACCGAAAGCCGGCAGGTTGACCACGACTGCCGCGGGCGTTTCATTGCGCCACAACGCCGCCGGGCCGTCCCACACGAGCATATCGTTGTCGGCCTGAGTGCCGAGCGCGACATCGGTGAGATCGGCGATGCCGCTGGTCGTGCCGCTGCCGCCGACGAGCTGTTGATATACCGGCGCGCCGCCGCTGAGCGCGCCCCAATCGAATGTTGCGGCTGACGTGTGGCCGATCATCACTGCACCGAGCCCGCCATCGGGTGCGGTGAAGAAATCCATCTCGTTGTATTCGACGCTGGGCGCCCAGTCGCCGCGCCACAGCGGCATCGGATAGGTGATCGTGATCGGGCCGAGAGTGCTCCCGTCCGACAGGCCCATCGTGAACTGACCACCCTCGATATTGATGGCGATCGGCGTGATCGGCTCGACCGGGTTGTCCTCGATGTAGGTGACGCGGGTCGTGACATCGTAGAAATTACCGTCAACCTGCGCGGGTGACAGGTTGGTTCCTTGGCCCGAACCCCAGGCGCCGTCAGTGCGGTAGACTATTGCCATGTTCTGCTATGCCGCCGCGGCCAGTGGTGGCGCCGGGATGGGCGTGAAGTGCGGTTCTTCCGGCTCGTGCAGCGGCGGGTCGAGCGCCGGGTTCGGGATGTCCGCGGAGACGAAGCCCGCATCGAGCCGGGCGAAGGTGAACGCGCCGCCATAGCCGCGATTGATGACGAAGGTTTCGGGCGCGCCGCTGCGGCGGAAATAAAATGCCGGCGTCCTGCCGGTCGGGGTCTCGCCGTTGGTGCCCAGGCTCTTGGGGTTGCCGGTTGCCGTGTCGATGAACTTGTCCACGCCGGGGCCAGGCGTGCCGGGCGGCAGTGCGTCGGGATCACCCGCCGGCCGCTTCACGTCGAGCCAGAACTCGGCCAGCGAGTGCCGCACGGGCGGCTCGAACGAGCCGAAGTTCTGGAAGAACTGATTCACGTTCGGGCTACCGGCGTTGTCGAGCGTGGCGGCCCAGGCGACGTCGAACGGAAAGCCGCCGGCACCGAACGGTTCGCCCGTGGCGATCAGCGAGGCGGCCGAACGCCCGTTGACCCAGAGCGCGAACGAGCCGGCACCCGTGTCCCACTCGGCATAGATGTGATACCAGCGGCCGGTCGTGCTCAGCGCAATATCGCCGTCGAGCATGAATGCATATCTATTCTCGGTGTCGAATGTGGCGGCATCGTCAAACTCAAATTGCAAACTGCTCACCTTGTTGATGCCGGGCGAGATCGCAGTGGCAACCCCGCCGGTAACGGCAAGCAATAGCTCATGCCAGCCGCTGCCGAAGATCGTCGTCTGGCCGCTTTCGTTCAGCGCCTCGGGGTAAAACTTCACCCACATCGAGAGCACACCCGCCGGGCTGTTCGGCACCGCGGTCAGCGGGCCGGCGTAAAGGTATTGCGCGAAGTTCCATCGCACAGCCTTGCCGCCGCCCCAATGCACTGCGGTCGAGTACCCCGCATACGGCATCTCCTTGTAAGGGTGTTCATTGGAGCCAAACCCGGTTCCCGGACCATCAGACATCAGAGCGATCTTGGTCCGTTCTTCAGCGTCACTCCGAGGCTGCCGGTCTCCGTCGTCTTGGCGGTGTCCGCCGCCTGGAACAGCCGGCGCGCCGCGGGGTCGTAGGCGGCGAGCCCACGAGGCTCTTGCGCCGAGGTGTTGGCGCCCGCTTTCATCCGCTCGTTGGTGGTCAGGAATTTAATGTAGTCGGCCCGCTCGACCTCGATGTACTGCTCGGGGTTGTCGGGGTTCTCGATCCGCACCAGCGTGCTTTCGCGCGTCTGTTCCTCGTGCTTCTGTTTCGATATCACGTTGAAGCCGGTGGTCGGCAGCGCCTCCGGGCTTGGCATGTCGCCAACCGTGCCCCAGCAGATCGTGCCCGGCGTAATTGGATCGGCGGCAGGCGGCTGCGGTAGGCGGAACCAACTGTACGGAGACTGCTCCGTAGACTTCGGTTTGAGCGGCAGGTGTCGGGCATATTGATACGACAACCCCGCCGAGCTTACCGCCATCTTATGCCGCCCGCGCCAAGCCGGGAGCCGGCGCTTCGAGGTCGATCCGCTTGGGGATCGGTAGCGGCTGCACGTCGGGCGCGTACACCGTGTCGAAGTTTTGTCCCGCAACCGGCACCAGCGTCACGCAGAGGCGGGTGGGGTATTGCCGCAGCGCGTCTATCGGGTCCGAGACAGCCTCGACAACTTGCGTCTGCGTGTCCATGCCGCCGGTGAGGCCCAGCGATAACACCGCTGTCGTCTCGTTGATGTTGAACAGGTCCACGCCGTCGTCATTGACCGGGAACCCATCGAGCGATTGATATACGAGGTCGTCGGTCGGCAGCATGATCTCGGCGCCGGTCATTTGCTGGTAGCCAGCATCAACGTAGCCGAGGTCTACATATGTTGCGTCGCCGGCGGCGGCGGATACGGTGCCGTCGTGTCCTATCGTACAGCCGATGGTCAGGCCGACAGACATCTCGCCCGTGCCGGCGGCGGCCAGTTCGTAGGAGATAATCTTTCCGTCCGCCTCGCCGCCCGGCAGGCGGTAGTCGGCGATGTGGACGTTCTGACGAAGCGTCGCGCCGACGCCGATATGCCAAGGCACCCTGCACGATATTTCAATAGCCCGCGCCGAGCGGCGCAGCTCGGTACGCGCCAGCAGCAGCAGGTATTGCACGCTCAGCGCGCCGCGGTCGGTGTTCATGTAGCTGGTGCGGCGGGTGTCGCCGATCGCCATGTTGCCGGACCCGTCTGGCTCGGTGACGGTATCGGAGGCACTGATCTTGATGCTGCCGACGTTCTCCTCGTTGTCCGGCTCGGCGAGCAACGGCTGTATGTCGGCGTAGAGCGAACACTTGAAAGTCTCGGTGCGCTTCCGGTCGGCTTCCCAATCGAACAGCGTAAACTGCTGGATCGCCGACACCGGGAAATCGACTTGGTAGTCTCCCTCCGCGCCGAAGTAATAGTAGGCGAGGTTTGTCGTGGCCCGCTCGGGGTCGGCGGGGTCGGTATTAACCTGCCGATATTCGACGTGATAGTTGTAGCGCTTGAAGCTCTTTGGCGCTTCAAAGGCGCCGGTCGCATCGTTGACCTTCCAGCCGCCGTCTATTGAGGTTCCCGGCTTCGGCCAATCGTCCAGCAATCCATTGCCGGTCAGGCTCGAAATAACCCCGGCTTTCGGGTGCGTGTAGATCGATTTCTGGAAAAGGCAGATGTCGTAGACGTTCCATGTCAGGTCGATTGTGCCGGCACCAGATTGGGTCCAGCCGAGCGAGCCCTCGATGTCTACGCGAGACAGTGGCGGGTTGGAGTACGAAGCCGAAAACGCGTCGTAGAGATGATCCGCTTCACCGACGCTGATCGTGCCATCCTCGCCGGTTACTTCGTCCGAGTGGGTGAGCGCTAGCGTGCGGCGGTCGATATGCCAGCGACAGCCGTAGGCGTTTAGCACGGTGTCGGGGTTCTCGGTATCGCCGGTGATCCAGATCGGATCCCAGAACGGCAGAACCTTCAGCGTCTCGGCGTAGCTGGCCTTGATGCTGTCGAAGTTCGGCGGCTTGGCCGAAAACAGCAGCGCCACCGCTTCGCCGTTGATGCTTTCTGGGAACGCGACGAGGCGCCCATGGAATAGCGGCACATAGGCGGCTCCGTCGTACCAGCTCAACCAGCACCACTGATGCCGGGTCGGCGCAAGCAATCCATAGAACGGATTGCGGACCACGATATTCAGGCCCGCGAAGTCGCCCTCTGACTGCGTGACCGAGAGCGAGACGATCTCCTCGTCCTCGACGGCATGAACCGTCGAATCGTAGGCGATCGGCGCCGGCACCCAGGCAAAGAAGAACGGTCCCGGCATTAACTATCTTTTCCCTGAGACGATTGCCGCGCTGGCGAATTGAGCCATCGTTCTGCTTTGCTTAGGGAAATGTTATGCGCTCTCTGCTCGCCGCTCTTTTCGCTACCGTCGCGGTAGTCTCTGCCGCGCAAGCCGACTCGACCTACGAACGCTCCTGCTACAAGGACCGAACCGGCGCGACTCAATGTACTAGCTCGACCGAATCCGAGAACGGCTTCTCGGAAACGCGGTGCTCGCATGAGCGCAACGGCGACACCAGATGCCAAACAAGCGACCGGAGTAGCCGCATCCCGGAGCCGACCATCGATCACGTCGTCGTCGGCGGCAAAACGATCAACGTCATGCGCGGATTGCCTCGCTAAATCTCTTCTAGATTGAGTTGCCAGCTAGTGAGCGCGCCGTATTCATTGCGCTCGACGCTGTAGTTGGTTATCCGCATATCGAGCCGCGGGCGGTAGTAGGTCCAGTCGTTGCTGACGCGCGACGAGCCGGGCACGACCGTCCGTTCCGGTGTGCCGCCGGTTGTCAGGTAGCCGAGTTCCGGCACGCAATCGACGGTCAGCACCATGCCCGGCCATAGTCCATCCAGTGCCGGGCTATCAACATCCGAGCACGAGATCGTGCTCTTGAACTTCCGCATCTGCGCGGGCGATAGATCGATCAGGACGCCGTTGACGGTGCGGGCGAGGTTGCCGCTGGCTTCGATCGGATCGAGGCTCTGTGTCAGCCCGCGCGCCGCCCACGGCGGCATTCCCGGCCCGCTGATGACGAGGATGGTTTCATTCGCCATCAGGCAAAGGCGCCCGGCAGTCGGCCGGCGTTGAGCATACCGGCGCGCCGCGCTTCGCGGGTGAGCGCCCCGACCGTCTCGCTATCCGCGCGTAGCTCGAAGCTGCCGCCGGGGAACACAAGATTAACCGTCGCGCCACCAACGCCGCCGGATACCAGACCGCCGCTGGCAAAGCTCGGGATCGAGCGCGATGGCATCACCATCCCGCCATCGGCAAAGCCATTGAGCCGCGAGAGGAAGCCGGCGCCGACCCGGTTCACAGCCGCTGCGCGCATCACGAACTCGCCGCGGCTCAACCGGGCAAGAATGCTGTCGCTGGTAGCCGTGCCGGGGCCGTGTACCATACCGCCCGCGGCGAACTTCACGCCGGGATCGACCCAAGCATTGACAGCCTTTGCGCTGGCCTCGGCAGCCGTTCGGCTGGCATAGGCGGCATCCGCGCTGGCCTCGGCGGCGGATTTGGCGGCCTGCGATCCATAGGATGATGTCGCCATCGGAGAGACCATATGCGGCGGCAGCGCCTGATAGTCACTGACCCCCGGCAGGATTGATTGCGTCGGGAAGCTGCCGGGACCGTAGCCGGTAGACTGATTAAAGCTAGCGGGACCATACCCGCCAGTAGGTCCGGTACCCGGTCCGCGCTTCACGGATACGCCAGAGGCGCCACCGCTAGCAGTATCACCACCACCGCCGTAATCGGCGCCCGCGCCCATTTGTTTAATGGATGCGGTCGCTTGATCCGCCGACGCCTTGATTGCTGCCATTCCACCTTGGACATCGAGCGTTGCGGCTTTGGCCTCGCTGATGAACAGGCCCCAAAAACCTTTCCAGACATCCCCGATTGTCTTCGTCAATCCTTCAAAATACGGCGGCAGCTTATCAAACTCGGCCGTTGTGGCTTCGACCGGCATCGCGGGAATGCTCGGGTCGGCAAGTCCGGACGGGGAGAAAGTCTTTTTCCAGAATTCGCCGATAGTCTTTCCTAGTGTTTCAAAAAACGGTGGCAGATCCTTAAAATCGGTCTGTATTTGGTCGGCGGAGCTTGGGGCTTGCTGTATCTCGATTTTCCCCTGCATCCAGGCTTGGGTCATCTTATTGACGTCGACTATAAACTCATTTAGCTTGAGCCGCGCCCCAAGGATTGCGTTTCCAACGACGGCCCATGTTTCTTTTTGTGCTGTCTCTGCTTTCGCTCCGGCGACTTCTAGTTTCTTTAAGTCTTCCAAGCGCTGCGCGGTAGCGCCCCGGGCCGAATCGGCCAGTTCCTTTTCCCTTGCGGCTCGGTCCGAGAATGCCTTTATCATAATTTTGGCGTCTTCCAGCGGCAGGCCGGTTACATCTTTTGATATCTCATTGAGTTGTATCTCACTCAGTTGTAATTGCTTGGCGTTTGCCGCTGTCCGCAAGAGAGCGTCCCCAAGCATCTTTACTTGATCGGCATACGGCAGCTTTTTCAATTTTGCTTGGTCAACCTGAAGGATGTCGAGCGGCTTCGAGAAGTCGCGCACGGCCTGCTCCGCGCCGCGCATAACCTGTATGGTCTTGTCGCCGAAAGTGGCGAAACTCTGGGCGGCTTGGTCGGTTGCAGTTTGTGTTGTCGTCGCAACCTGCTGAATTGTGGAAGAGACGCCGGACAGGAACTTTTTCGCCTTGTCCTCGCTCTCGCCGGCTTCCTTGGCGAGTTCCTGAAAACCCTGCACCATCAGGGGCTGGGCCGTGCTCTCTCGCGCGAGATCGCGAATGTCGCGCATGCTTTTCGCGAGGTCTTCAAACTGTTCGATCAGTTTGCTGATCCCGATCCCGACGCCAGCGCCTACGGCCCCGCCGATCCCGCCACCGAGCAAAGTCCCGCCGATACCAAAGGCGCGCGGCACGCTTTGCAGTTGCTTGAATAGCCGGCTGGTGCTTCTTGCCGTCACATTGACACTTGCATCTGCCCGCGTGGCGGCCTGCGTGATCTCGTTGAATGCTCGACTGCCGGTCGCCCCGACACCCCGGAGGCTGCGTTCGAGGTTGACCGCCTCATCCTTCATCTTGCCGAAGGTGTTGGATAGATCCCGCGCCCGAGCGGTGTCGCCGCTCTTAAATGCGGCGCTGATCTGGCGGTCGAGGTCTTTGAGCGCGGTCTGCGTGAACTTGAGATCGGCCCGCAGCTTGGAACTGTCGCCGCCGATCTGAATGGTGAGGTTGTCGCCTGCCACGGTTAGGTTCCGGTCAATTCTCTGATGGCGCCCTGGATCTCGCTGCCGTCTCGGCGAGCTGCGGTGGCGGCATCAACCAGCCGCAACGCGCGTTCGATCCGCTCGCGGTCGAGGCCGAGCGTGACCCACGCAAAAACCTGCGCCGGGGTCATCTGCCAGACCGCTGCCGGGGGATGGTTCCAGGCGATCAACTGCTCAATCGCAACTGCGAGATGACTGCCGGCCGATTTGCGCTGAGGCCGCCGTCTGTCGGCTGCGCTGGCTCGGGCTCGGCGGGTTCCGGCTCGGCCAGCAGCGAAGGGCGCGCCGGGAATGTCAGCTTGATGATCTCCCCGGCTAAGGAGATGACGAGATCCGAAGGCAATAGGCCAGCGTGCCGCTCATAGTCCGAATCGCCATGATGCCCGAGCCCCGCCGCGATTATCGCCGGCATTGCCTCGGTCGAACTCATCAGGCCGGCGTTGCCCTCGACCACATGAGCGAATGCCGGATACTTGCGCGCGATCTCGGCAAGAGCGGTCAATGTGATGCCCGTAATCTCGAATTGCGCCGGGCCGGCTTCGCCTTCAATGACAACAGTCGCGTGGGGCCTGACCGGCACCAACTCTAGAAAGCTGATCGGCATTTTAGGCCGCCATCAATGCCAGACGCAGGTTCTCGGCGGAGAACTCGTCCATGACCATTCTGACCGTTGCCGACTGCTGAACGACAGGCCGGAAGTCTTTCTTGCGGATGCCGCCGCGGTGGTTCCAGTGGTCGAGCTGCTCGACCGTCTGGGTGAACTCGAAGACATTGACGTTGCCAACATCGCGCGCCGTCGGTGTTGGCACCGCGGTGCTAGCTTCCGGCGTCCAAGTGACGACCCCGGTGCCGACATAGTAGTTGCTAACATCGGGTGGCACGAGAGCATCGTCGGGATGCTCGACCGTGCCGAAGCTGCCGGTATCGTCGGCCAGCACCTCGCCCGTTACTTCGAGCAGTCCGTACTCGTCGCCGATAAAGTTCATCGGGGCGGATGGCGTGATCTGGACATTGGTTAACGTAATGACGAGTTGCGGGCCGATGTCGTTCGCGCCGGTGAAGATAAGCGTTCCTCTTTTTTCCGGCTCGGTGCCGATGTTGAGTGACGAGACGGCCATATCAACCATCCTTCATTGAGGTTACTTCAAGCTGTCGAAGTCGAACTCATTGATTGCCTGACCGATGGCAGCTTCGAGTTCGGCCTTGATTGCCGGCCGCATCGCCGCGAAGGGTCCACGCAAGAACCGGCGCGCCCGTATTCTCGGCTGGCGCCGCTCATAGCTGCCGACGGGTTGCCCGCCGCGGCTATAGGCCCGCACCGTGACCCGTTTCCCGGCCCGCCGCTTTCCTGGCCCACCGTATTCGAGCGCACCGAACCTCGCAGCAAGCGGATTTGCCTTGCCCGTGGCGAGTATTCTCACGCGCCCGCGAACGAAATCTTCGCGCTCGTCGACAAAAGCATGCGTCGCGGCGCGCATGCGGCCGGTCTGTACCGGCTCGGCGGCCTTGACCCGCGCCAGCAATGCGTGTGTCGATCGGCCTATCGCTATCTTCAGCTTGCGCTGAAGCGCTGCCGGTAGTTCGTCGAAATGCAGGACCAACCGATTGAGGTTGGAGTCGATGGTGATCGCCGCCGTCATAGTTCGTCCAGGCGAAATGCGTAGGTGAAGACTAGCGTTATATCGAGCCGATGTTCCTTGGCCTCGGCGTCGGGCGGCAACACCGCGCAACCCTCGTAGCGAATGCGACCGTTCGTGCCAGTGACATCGCGTAAGGTGCCATCATTCAGCGCCGCAGAGACAATCGCAGTGCGGTAGCGGGATAGTAATACCCCGGCATCCGCCGCGCCGCCGGCCCGCACATACACGGTGATGCCCGGCGATAATTCCATGCGCTGCAATTCGCTGTGCCGCACGCCCTCGGGCTGATCGATCATCGCCTCGATGCCGTCCTGTATGATGACTGCCGGCCGCGCATTGCCGGGCACGTCGAGCGCGTTGCGCACGACGGCCGAGATGCCGCTTACCGAAACGCAAACTGCCGCCAGCCGGGCCAGGATTGTTTCGCGCTTATCCACGGCAGAGCAGGTTGATGCGGACTAGCGCGCCGCCATAGGTCAGCGGATCGATCTCGGTGATGTTGCTCGGGTTGCCGTCGATCAGGATTACATCGTCACGGCTCGGCAGGCCGAATGAGCCGACGCCGGTTGGGCTAAGCACGACCTTGATCTCCTTAGCCTCTCCGGGTTCCAGGGATTGCGGCCCGAAATTGCGGACTGCTGCCGGACACGTCACGGCCTCGGCTACCGTGATGCCGCCGGTTGCCGGATCTACCGCGGTGCGTTGCAGTGTCACGCTTTGCCCGTAGCCGGCGATCGCCGCGTCGAGCCGCTCGATGAGGGTTCCGGGCGTCATACCGTCCAGATTTTGTAAGGGTAGAGCATATCCTGCGCGCCCGCCGGCATGGCACCGCCGCTGGTACCGGCCCCGGCATCGCCCGCGTAAACCTGGGTGATCAGGTCGGGGATTGTTTCCGAACGCAGCGCCGGGTCGCGCCCGACCGCATGCCACCGCAGCGTCAGCCATTCGAGGCAGGCGGCCTGTACGTCGCTCGGGATCGGGTCAAACCCGCTGGTGTAATCCACGACGACGAGCGCCGCGCCCCACGCGCTCGGCACCATGCTCGCATCGAGCCGGTACACGGCGCCTTGCTCGGGGAACACCTCCAGTAACGTCGGGTCGAGCGCGCCGCCGTCCTCCGCGACGCTTACCAGCGGCACGCCGCCATCATCCACCACAATCGGGTACTGCCGCACGACCAGGGGCTCGCCGGTCCAGCCGCAGGCGCCGCGAAGTTGGTCGCGGTAGGTTTGAACCACAAAAATTCTATCGCACCAGTTGTTGATCGCCGCCGAGACGGCATCGATCTGAGCCGCCAGCGTCGCATCATTCGATGTATCGGCGGGGTCGATACCGAGTGCCGCCTTCGCCTGATCGACGCTGACGAGCGCCAAGCTCGGGGCCGGCGTTACGACACGCGTGAAGCGGTAGCCCCAGCGGCTCATCGGCCGAGCTTCGCCAGCACCGGATAGAGATCGCAGGTCAGCGCCGAGCCGTCGCCGAGCCGCAGCGTCAACAGCCCCTCGCTGTCCACGTCGAGCGACTGCGGCGACGGCCCCGGCGGGCCGGGCCAGCCCCTCTCGCCCATTGTGCCGGCCGGGCCGGGCGGGCCGGCTTTGCCGCCGCGGGCAAGGATTTGCCAATCATCGCCAGGACAGGCGCGTGGGGCGTCGCAGAGCGCGATAAAGGAGCTTGCGCCGCACATCACCACGTCGAGCGCTTCATATGCCGTCGCGGGCTTCCAGGCGCCCCTAATGGCAGGCATTCGGCCAACAGGCCCGGGTTCGCCTGCTGGCCCAGGAATGCCCTGTTCGCCGGCCGGGCCGACGATACTCTCGCCGGGCTCTCCACGCTCTCCGCGTTCTCCCATTGGCCCCGGCGGGCCAATAAGCGCGGCCATCTGTAACGTCGCCTCGGCGCGCCACGCCCGCAGCGTCGCAATCTCCTCGCGCGCCTCGGCCAGCATCGCCGACATCTGCAACCGCAACTCCCGCTCCAGCATCCCGACGACCGAGCCAAGCTCGGCCGCCAGCGGGTCACGCGGCAAGGTGACGGTATTCGTCATACGCAGCGCGGAACGCAGCGAGTTTGCTCGCGGTGTCGCCGGCATCGGCGCCCTCGGCGGTGTTGTCGGTTGTTGGCGTATCCTGCGGCGGCGGGGTCGCCGGTTGCGGCGAAGGCGGCTGCATGTCGCTGCCGTAGGATAGCGGCACGACCTGTTGCTGAACCCGCGGTTCAGCCCCATGCCCGCCCGGCACGGCCGGCAGATCCTCCTGCGCGCGCGCCTCGTCGGGCGAATAGATCCCCGAGATGACGCCGCGGGCCAGCCCCTCGATGCGCTCGCGGTAGGCCGAGCGAAGCAATGCCCTGGTGTCCAACTCGAGGTATTCATCCGGCACGCCGCGCAACCGGAATAGCTGCCCGAATGCCTCCTCGATGTGGTTGATCACGAACCCCAGCCCGGTTGCAATCCAGCTTTGCATTAGTAATTCGGTGCTGGCGTAGGTAGTCCCGCCGATGCCGAGGATTTGCAGCGGTATCCGCATCGCCAGCGCAATCGCCTCGTCGGACATTTTGAGCGTTTCGACCAATTGCGCATCGACTGCGCTCGTCTGCACCGGCTGCGCCTTGAGGCCGGCTGTCAGGATCGGCGTGCCGCCGACATTTTCGCTCTGCGACTGCTCATTCCACCAGGCGCGCAGCTCCTGCGCCTGTTCCCGCTTCATCACCACATCGGTGGTCAGCAGGAAACTCGGCCGGCTCTGGTTGATGTAGAACTGCACTTGCTGTTGCAGCGCGGCATTGCTCATCGCCAAGGCCGGCGCCGCCGCAAGGATAGGTGATTCACCCTTCAGCGGGTGTCGCGGCGTGTGCAGCCGGACGTGCAGCACATCGCGACTCGGCACGCCGCGCGACAGATCGAGCCGCCGCTCGATGATCTCGTTACCCGACAGGCTGTAGAAGATGCTGCCGTCCTCGGCGATATCCGCCGCCCCGGTTCGCATCAGGTGCAATTCGGTGATTTCGGCCCGGTCGTTCCGCACCGCCACCGCATAGGCATTGCCTTGTTCGTATAGCCGGCGTGTCAGGTTGAGGAGAAAGTCGCTGATCGACTGGTAATCGTTCGGCCGCCGCATGATGCGCGACAGCGCCGAATTGGTGACGCGCTCCCGCCCGCCATTCGCAAGCCGGCGCCAGTGATCGCCGGCGCACATCGGCACGGTCTGGCTGTACGCGCTGATGCACGCCTCCAGCATCGCCGAGCGCGAGCCGTAGGGCTGCACGTTCTGCCCAAGCTGCCAATAGTTCCACGGGCTTCCGGCGGGGAGCCAGCCATTCGACAGCATGTATGGCCCCGGCCGGTACGCGCCTTCCGGAACCGGCGCGCCCCAACCGAAGGCGCGGGTAAGCCAGTTCGCCATCAGCGGGTCGTGTACCCCGCGCCAGACGCCGCCGGCTTTACGTCGCGCTGTTCCCCAAGCGTGCCTGTCTTTGCGGCGTCGGCCTCCTCCTGCGTCGGCGTCGGCGGCTCCGGCGGTGAGGAGAGCCTCTCGGCGATCTCCTTGTCGGTGGCTTCCTTGAAGGCCCGATCCTGCGCCAGCCGATCGCCTTCCGGCGGCGTTGTCGCCGCCGTCGTGCGCCCGCCGGTTGCCCTGGTGGTGCTTTCCATCATTTCCTCCGTGTCTCGGTTTCGGTGCCTGCCGCAGCAATCGCCACCGCATTCGACGGCGGCGCCGCGGTGCTGCCGGCGTCGTTCGTCGCGGTAACGACACAGGTGATGCTGTGCCCGGCATCGCCGGCTGCAACGACGTAGCTGTTGCCGGTCCCGGCAACGTCCGTGCCGTCGCTTTTCCACTGATAGGCGTAGCTCGCCGGCTCGCCGGTCCAGTTGCCCATCGTGCAGTTCAGTGTAGCGCCCACCGTGCCGTCGCCGGAAACGGCGGGCACGTCCACATTCAGCGGCGCGGCCAGCGGGCCGGGATCACCTGTGTGAACCCTTTCCTTCAGGTAATCCGCGCGTGCTTGCGTCGGTTGCGGCACATCCTGCGGATCAGCCTCCTCGCGCGGCTGCCGCGGCACCGTGCGCTCTCTACTTTCCATCTGCCCACCCATGAAAATGGCGGGGCCGAAGCCCCGCCTGACGCAATGTGCTTATGCCCACGACACGCCGCTGCCGATGAACTGCACCATGCCGCTGCGCCGCATGGCCCAATTAACATTGGCCAGCATCCTTATGGCGATTTGTGCCGTCTGGAACATGCTCTGCGTCGGCGTCGCCAGCACGCCCGAACCCTGCGCGCCGCTGGCGATCTGAAGCGGCGTCGTATCCTCCATGTGAACGGTAGCCATCTCGCTGACATCAAATTCCGGCGCACCCGACACGCTGACAAAATCGGCGGCGTCGATCATGTAGACCGCGCCGGCCGCCACGCTGGTGCTGGTGATCACCCGAAACATATTGGTGAACTGCTCACTCCAGCCGAACGGAACGCCGCTCGGCCCAGGCGCGAAGGTGAGCTGATTGCGCTGCGCCGGGTTCATCAGCAGCGCCAGGTTGCGGCCCGCATTGGCGGCGTAGAACGGCGCCGTCAATTTCTGCAAGTCGCCCAAAAACGCCGCATAGCCGCCGCCAGCCGTGGCGGTCAGCGTCGAGACACCGTTGGTCAACCCCGCCGGCCGCGTGGTGCTGACCGCAACGTTATCCAACAGCAGCGCATCGATGTTGATCGCGGTATCGTCAATGATGCTGCTGCGGATCAGCGCCTCGATATCAGGGTTGCTGTAGGCGGCAATCTCCCGGCTCATCACGCTGATGCCGCCCACTTTGTGCGGATAGAGGGTGATGCTCGTCGTGCCCAACCGGCGCACCGGGATAGGCGCCGCTTCGGCCACGAAGCTGCCGCCGATGCTCGGCGTATTGGCTCGGCTAGGGATCTTGATAGCCCCGGCATTCGGGCCAAAATTCAGCGCCACGCCCATCGCCGACAATTGCGGGAACACCTGGGTCGGCATCAACGAGTTGACGAACTCGCCCTGCCCGACCTGCACCAGTTCCAACGCCCATCCGGCCGTTGTGGTGGTCGCCCCGGCAATCGCCGCGCGAGTGACTAGCGCCGTCTGCTCGTCGTCGGGGTAGCGCTCGGCCAGCACCTGCTCGATCGGCATCCGGTTGGCGACGGAAATAAAACGTGCGACGCAGTGGTTGGCGTACAAATCGCCGGGTGTGCGCTCCTTGACCGGCAACCCGAGCGGCCGGCGGTTGATCGCGGGCGCCGTCAGTGCCGCCGATGCCGGTTGCTGCTGAGCCCGCAACGCCAGCGAGCGCTCGGTGCTGCGCAGCGAGGACAGCCGCTGCTCCTGTTCGGCAATCTCGGCGTTGAGCCCGTTTGCCGTCTCGATGTCGTGATCGGGGTCGCGCGTCACCTCGAACAATTTGTCGCGCGCCGCGTTAAGCCGGTTCTGACGATCCTCGATTTGCTGACTGATGGTCGGTTGGTCTGTCATGGGAGTGCCCCGCAATGCGGGTTTCATCGCGGCAGGAGTGCCGGTTTTCGTCACCAATCCCGGCCCGGTTGCGGCAGGCGTGCCGAAGGCCAAGGTTATGGTGTCGGCCGAGATCCCGAGGGATCGCGCCAGTTGCAGCGCCGCCGGATTGGCCGGCACCGATACGATCGATGTCTCAAGCAGCTCTTGCCTGGTGTAGCGGGTGCCGCCGCCGGGCCGCTGCGGGTCGATGGGCTCCGACTCGATGCCGAGGAAACCGACGCTGGTGGCGGCCAGCAGGTCGGCCTCGATCAGCCGGCGAACATCATCCGCTATCTGCGTCGTGCCGGCCGGCGCGGGCTCGAAATCGCCAAGCAGCCGCTCGCCCTCTACCCGCACATTGCGCCAGTTGCCGACAACCTGGCTGGGGTTGTGGTTGAACAACGCCACCGGATGGCGGCGGAAGTTGTCGAGCATCCACCCGCTCGGCTCGATAACGTCGCCGTAGCGGTCCACCGTGGCGTCGCTCAGCACATAGCTGAGGCTTCCACTCACCTTGCCGGCGGCGGTTTTGCGTACCAGGGTCATGCGTGGTTTCCCGTATGCCTCGTCAGGCGATCATTGCCTGCGCGTCGAAAACCGGCGCGGCGGTCGGGTTCAGCGACATGCGGTCGACGGCGTTGATCAGCGCCGCCCAGGGGTCGATCTTGGCATCGCCAGCATTTTGCTTGGTGGCGCGGATCGCGGTTGCGGTGGGCTCAATCTTGACGTTGGAGACGCACCAATCCATCAACCCCGATGGCGCATGCACCAAGGCGCCGCTAACCAGTCGCCGCTCGGCGGTCTTGATGGCGCCCATTAGCCGATAACCCTGCCCGACGCCGATTAGCATGCCGTTCTCGAGCGTCACGTCGATCGCCGCCAGCTCGTCGACCAATTCGCCAATGCCGGCCGGATCAACCGCGACGCAGGCCAACAGCCCGCGGTCCTTGATCGCCTCGATATGCGCCACGATCGCCGAAAGGTCGGCGAGTTCGTCGTCGACGATGGTGAGCTCGCCGGCGGCGGCGAAGTCTTGCAGCACGGCGGCGATCGACTGCCGCCGGTCGAGCACGCCCTCGTGGCACCAGGCATGCGACCACGACAGCCAGCGATGCACCCGCCGGATCTCGCCCTCGCCCTCGTCGACGTCGCTTTCCTGGCGCTCGCGCCCGAGCACCGTCAGGCCGAACAGATCGTCGAGCCCGCCGCCGTCGACCCCGACCACCACGACTTCGCAGCGGTCGAGCAGCCGGTCGAGTGTCAGCCCCGGCTCGACCCGGCCCGGCCAGTAATCCGCCCCGGCCCAGCGGTCGGAGCGCAGCGCCAGGCCAACCTCGACGTTGAGGTGCTGCGAGGCCCATCGCCGGAGTTCGGCGTTGCCCTTCAGCTTCGCGGTGGCGAACTCGTCTTCGAGCCGCGCGAGCGTCACCGAGCGGCCGAGGTTCGGCATCACCATCGGCCAGTTGAGCGGGTCCGACCAACCGCTGCCGGTCATGATGTCGCGCGGAAATTCGTAGAGGATCGGCAACATGGCGCCGGCGGCTCGCCCGTCGCGAATGTCCCGCGCCATCTGTAGCTCGGCCAGAAAGGCGCCTTCCGGTCGCTCATCCGATTGCGTCGTGATGAACACCAGGAACGACTCCGGGATCGGCAGCATCCCGCCGCGGATCTGGCCGATGACCCGCGCCGCCCGCGCGCTTTTGGATATCTCGTGCAGTTCGTCGAGTAACACGCCCGCCGGCTTCACCCCGGTCAGCACCTTGGCGTCGAATGTCTTGATCAGCAGTTGCGCCTTGGTGCGCCGGTCGGTGATCGTCTTCAGGTGCTCCTGCACAAACATCCGCTTTTGCAGAAACCCGTCCGGGTCGGCCTCGATCATCCCGGCGGCCTGGTCGAACGCCAGGTCGGCGGTGATCTTGGTCGGCCCGATCAACAGAAACTCGGCCCGCGGCCGCCGGTTCATCAACAGCGCCGTCACCATCAGCGCCGCGCCATAGGTTGTCTTCGACTGCTTTTTCGGGGTCAGGCAGAAGACCTCGCGCACCTGGCGCTCGCTGCCGTCGTCTTCGATGGACCCCATCAGCGCCCGCACGATGTCGCGGAACCACTCGCCCGCCGCCTCGGCCAGCGCCGGCCGCCCGATCACATCCGGCAACCGCAGCTTGTCGAAGATCGCCACCGCCCGACCCGCCTCGGCGCTGGCGAGCCACGGCAACGGCGGCATCAGCGTCTGCCCCCGCCGCAACCGAACTTCCCAATCGGGCAGGGCGAAGGGAGACATCATTGGCTAGTGGACCAGGTGGCCCCATTCGTTGCCGCGCCCGGCTTCCTCGGACGCGACCTGCGCCTGCTCCTTTTTGCCCAGTGGCGGTTCAGCGTGCGGCCTACTGACCGGCGCCGGCGCGTACTCGCTCCAGCCGGCGCGCGCCTTCAGCCAGAAAATCGCGGCCGCAGTTGCGCCGGGGCCTGTTCCCGTCGCGATCTTGAACAGGTGTTGCGCGACCTGCGTGTTGGCCTTAACGGTCCCGGTGTCGAGCTCAAGCCGGTACTTCCGGTCCAGTGTATCGCGGGAAATCCCGATAACCCGCGCAATGTCTTCCGCCGGAATGCCAAAGCCGGTCATCGATTCAACCGTGCGGCGCGAGCGCTCGTCCGGTTGGTGCGCGACCGTGCTGCGGCGTGATGGTGTGGTTGGCAAGAAACCTCCTTTTATTGGAGCGCGCGGGTCGGTGCTGCCCCGCCGCCGGAAACGGGGAGCGCTTCCGTCGCCTGCTTCGCGCGCGCTTCGCCCCGGTACATGCCCGCGCCCATTTCGTCGATCCGGGCGAAGGGGATCACCGGCACGGTCAATCGTGCGGCGGCCGCACGATCCAAAAAATACACATAGCGCAGTTGGTAGCCTTCGATCGGCGCCCATCCCGCCTCAACATAAGGGCGCATCGAGGCGGCACCATCGACGGCTAGAATGTGCTGCCCCTTCGTGACGGTTTTACGCGAGACAACCCGCCGGGCCGATTGCTGCTGCTGCAAACTGCTTTGGTCAGTTAACGAAAACCGGGCAAAGCGCTCGCCCGAGGGCGATATCCATATTTGGTCGTTGCGCTTGATCCCGGTCAGCACAAAGCCCGCCGCCCGGTAGATCGTGCCGTCGCCGCTTTGCGCCGCATCGGCGAAAGAAACAACCCATTGGAGGTGCGGGTAATGTTTCCGCATCAGCCGAAACGCGATAGCCAGCGCCCGGCTTTCGCTATTGCGTGGCAGGCGCTCGGAAAAAGCCATCCGGTTTAATTCGATAAATCCGTTCCACGGCGTGTCGGCTACAAGCCCCCGCAGCTTCCGCTTGTCCAAGGACGGGCCGAACTGCATCGCCCCCTCGAGGTTGCCGTTCCAGAACACGCCAAGGTGTAACTGCGAATTGTTGACGACCTTGCCGCTGTAATGGTGTCGGCGCACACATCCCCGCGCATCCACCGCGTTAATCGGCGCGATCCGTAGCGCCTTAGCCGACATAGGCCTTGCAAACCCGGACCAAGGCGTTGCCGTTGCCGTTGGCGTTCACGCCTTCCTCGAATGGCCCTGCCTCCTTCGCGCGGCGCAAGGCTTCGGTGACCACCCCTACCTGCGTTTCGTGCAAGGTGAAGGTGACCGCTTGAAATGGCGGCTTCGGACCATCGGGTAGTTCCGGCATGCCATCGAGGGCATGCACCGTCAGCCCCTCAATCTCCTCAATCGTGAACCCGGTCAGCGGCACAAGATCGGCCGCCAGCCCGGTCAACTCCCCAAATTCAAGCCGCAGCAAATCGTCATCCCAGCCGGCGTTGAGCGCCAGCCGGTTGTCGGCGATCCGGTAAGCCCGGATTTGCGACGGATTCCAACCCGTCGCCACCATCACCGGAACCTCGCCCAACCCCAACAATTGCGCCGCCAACACCCGGCCATGCCCGGCGATTATCTCGCCACCCTCGTCGACCAACACCGGGACCGTCCAACCCCATTCCCTGATCGACGCGGCCAGTTGCCCCACCTGTTGGGGCGAATGGGTGCGCGCATTGCGCGCCGCCGGAACAAGCCCGGCGACCGCCCGACGCTCCACCCGATCTGCCGGCCACGCGTTCACGAAAACCCCTTTTTAAGCTCCGCAAGGAAAAAATCTGCGCGTGCCA
>Ga0207711_10000650_pt1 | contig 34674 bp, 28 predicted proteins | sample KBSS34metaG_FD_184401 | JGI IMG/M metagenome (GOLD analysis project Ga0207711, IMG submission 184401) | Switchgrass rhizosphere microbial communities from Kellogg Biological Station, Michigan, USA - KBS S3-4 metaG (SPAdes) (version 2) | ecosystem: Host-associated > Plants > Roots > Rhizosphere... | reverse complement strand
CGTGCATACCCGGGTACAACTTTCGACTTTGCTGGCCAGCCACCGCAATGACCTCCTTGGCATGGCCCAGCGGATCGGCCTGCGCGTGGCGGACGTTGCCAAAGAAGCCTGGTTGCTGATTGTCGTCCCCATTCTGGCGGGTTTCTTTCTCAAGGACGGGCGCACTTTTGGCGAAGTGCTACTCTCGCTGGTGCACTCCCGTCCCCAGCGGGAATTCCTGGAGGGGGTGCTGGGCGATCTCAACCAGATGCTGGCCCAATTCATCCGTGCCCAGTTGACTCTGGCGGCGTTCTCGTTCGTCGTCTATATAGCGTTCCTGGAAGTGGCCAGTGTTCCCTACGCGCTAGTGCTCGGCACCGCCGGCGGACTCCTGGAATTCATCCCGGTGGTGGGACCCCTGGTGGCCGCGGCCGTGATCTTAGGCGTCGCCTTGCTGATGAGCTACCCGTACTGGTTAATCCTGCTGATCTTTCTGGGCGCATGGCGCCTGGTGCAGGACTATGTGATTTCGCCGCGGATTATGGGAAAAAGCATGGAACTGCACCCTCTGGCGGCCATCTTCGGGGTGCTGGCCGGAGGCGAGATCGCGGGTGTGCTCGGCATTTACCTTTCCATCCCCATCATGGCCAGCCTGCGCATCGTATGGCGGCGCTGGCGCCTCTATGCCGAGAAAAAGCGCTTCGGACCACTGAATGAATATTCCTTCGGCTCCGAGATCACCCCCCGAACATAAAACCACGTGGGGACAGCCGCCCTCGGCTGTCCGGCGGAGCGTAGCTCCGCTGGTTGTTTGCCGAAAAACCCGGTCGAGCTGCGCTCGACTGGACAGCCGAGGGCGGCTGTCCCCACGTGATTTCAACTGGACATTGACACTTGTCAGGTAACAGTTCCGTCTGCCACGGTGCGAGCGTGAGCGACCCGTGTTGTAAAATCCCAAGAAACCCTTATGGCTGAGAAGATCCCTGTTGGAATCCTGGGCGCTACCGGTATTGTCGGGCAGCGCTTTGTGCAGTTGCTGGAGCATCATCCCTGGTTTGAAGTGGCGTGGCTGGCCGCCTCGGACCGCTCCGAGGGCCGTCCCTACGCGGAGGCCGCGCGCTGGAAACTGAAGACAGCCATTCCCGCGCGAGTGGCGGGAATGCGAGTTGCGCCCGCCACCCCAGAGGGCGCGCCCAAAGTTATTTTTGCGGCGCTCGATGCCTCCATCGCCGCCGAGATGGAACCGCGCTTCGCCGATGCGGGATGCGCCGTCATCACCAACTCCAGCGCGCTGCGCATGCAAAAGGATGTGCCCCTGGTGATTCCGGAAGTGAATCATGAGCACGTGAAGCTGCTGGAATGCCAGGCGTGGCGCAAGAAGTCAGGCGGGTTCGTAGTCACGAATCCAAATTGCTCGGCCATAGGCCTGGTCATCGCGCTGGCCCCGCTGCAGCATGCATTCGGCCTGGATACCGTGATGGCGGTCACCATGCAGGCCGTGAGCGGCGCGGGATACCCCGGCGTGGCTTCGCTCGACATTCTGGGCAATGTGATTCCCTACATTTCCAAAGAAGAAGAAAAGATGGAGGAAGAAACCCGCAAGCTTCTGGGCAGACTGAACGGGGCGGGCATCGTGATGGGATCCTTCGGCATGAGCGCCCAGTGCAACCGCGTGGCGGTGGAGGACGGACATACGGAGTCGGTCTCGGTGAAGCTCACGAAGAAAGCGAAGCCGGAGGAGATCATTACAGTCTGGAATGAATTTCGCAGCCTGCCGCAGGAGATGAAGCTGCCCAGCGCACCGGAGCAGCCCGTGCGCTATATGTCGCCGAGCGATCGTCCCCAGCCGCGGCTCGATGTTGACTCGGGCAATGGAATGACGACGTCCGTGGGCCGGCTGCGCCCTTGTGGAGTGCTGGACTGGAAGTTTACCGTGCTCTCGCACAATACGATTCGCGGAGCAGCGGGAGCGGCGCTGTTGAATGCTGAATTGCTGAAGGTGCAGGGCTATCTCGGGTGATGGACACAGACGATTTCGGGCGGATGAGCCGTGAAGCGGCGCAAGAATGCAGCCCAGGGCGTAAGCCCTGGGTCGAAAGCGCAGAATGACTAAGCTCCGAAGGAGCGAAAGACAAATTGCAACAACAGCCGCTTCCGTTCGGCATCAAGCCGATGGCGTTTCTGTTGCAGGTAAACCATTGGGCGTTCTGGCGCTTGATGTAGCGCGGAGTCTGAAGGGTTCTTTCGCCCCTTTGGGGCTGCCACTTTTTTCGTTCCGGTCCCAGGGCTTGCGCCATGGGCTGCATTCTTGCGCCGCTTCGCGGCTGCCCCCGCAGCCACCCGCTTCAGCTTCAACCTCGACCTCAAGCCTCGACCACGCGATTTGCGCCTTACTGATCACTAACTTGCGCGCAGCTCCTTCGCCTATCCTCGTTCTTCCGTACCAGAGGAATGTACCCCGATGATCGTCATGAAGTTCGGCGGCACCTCGGTGCAGGATGCCAAGGCGATCGAGCGCGCCGGGGCGATTGTCAAAGGCCGTCTGGAGCAAAGGCCGGTGGTGGTGGTCAGCGCCATGGCCAAGGTGACTGACCAACTGCTGGCCATGGCCCGAGCCGCCGGGGCCGGCGACCGCAAAACTGCGCTCAAACTCTGCCGGGCACTGCAAGAGCGCCACTACAACACGGCCGGAGAATTGCTGGGCACGGCGCTCTTCACCCAGTTTCATTCCGACCTGGGCGCTGATTTTGAAACTCTGGAGGAATTGCTGCGCGGCATCGCGGCGGTGGGCGAACTGACGCCGCGCACCACCGACTACGTCTCCGCGTTCGGGGAAATATTGTCGAGCAAGATTGTGGCGGCAGCCTTTTCGGCACTGGGGATGAAGTCCGCGCTGGTAGATTCCCGCGATTGGCTGGTGACCGACAGCGCTCACATGCGCGCCGCGCCCCTGTTCGAAGAAACCAACCAGCGTTTGCAATCGAGAATCGCGCCACTGGTGGCAGCCGGCAAAGTTCCCGTGATGGGAGGTTTCATCGGCGCATCGAAAGCCGGGATTACCACTACGATCGGCCGCGGCGGCTCAGACTATTCCGCCGCCATCGCGGGCGCCGGCCTGGGAGCCGAGCGCATCGAGATATGGACCGACGTGGACGGCATGATGACCACCGACCCGCGGCTGAGTTCGGATGCCCGCCGCATCAAGGTCATCAGCTTCGATGAAGCCGCGGAACTCGCCTACTTCGGAGCCAAAGTCCTGCACCCCGCAACCGTGCTGCCTGCGGTGCAGAAAAATATTCCCGTCTATATTCTGAATTCCGGCAATCCCGGCTGCGAAGGCACGCGTATTACCGCCCGCGCCCCCCAGTGCCGGAATTCCTTCAAGGCCATCGCGGTGAAGAAGCGCATCACGATTGTGGATGTGGCCGCTCCCCGGATGCAGCTGGCGCATGGTTTTCTCAGTTCGATTTTCTCCGCTTTCGACCGGCATCGCGTAGCCGTGGATGTAGTCTCCACTTCGGAAGTAAGCGTGTCGCTCACCGTGGATTCGAACGAATCCATCCCCCCGCTGGCCGCCGACCTGGCCAAACTGGCCGACGTAAAGTATGAAGGCCGGAAGGCCATCGTCTGCCTGGTAGGGGAGAATCTGCGCGACACTCCCGGCATTGCGGCCCGAGTTTTCGGCGAACTGGCCGATGTCAAGATCCGAATGATTTCGCAAGGCGCTTCCGAGATCAACCTGACGTTTGTGGTAGAAGAAGACGTGGTCTCCGACGTAGTGCAGCGCCTGCACAAGACCTTCTTCTCGGATCTGGACCCGGAAGTCTTTGCGTAGATGCTGGAGAAGTGAGCGCGTGGAAGGGCACGACTTCAGTCGTGCCATAAATGGCGGAATCCGAGCGGCTTCAGCCGCTGGGTTCGCTGGCGGGACCGCAGAATCTCGAGGAACTGTTCGTGAAGTTGCTCATCTTAGGACGCGGCAAAACCGGCTCCCTGGTCGCTGAAGTAGCCCGTGAACGCGGCCACGACATTGCTTTGTTGTGTGCGGCGGAAAATCCCGGAGCGACCGCGCTCACCACCGAAAAACTGCGCGATATCGATGCTGTGATCGATTTCACAATCCCGCAAGCTGTCCTGGGAAATATCGAGGCTTGCGTTACGGCCGGGACGAACATGGTGGTCGGGACCACGGGCTGGTATGGCGATCTGGACAAGGTCCGCCAGTTAGTCGAGAAGAGCGGCACTGGTTTCCTGTATGGCGCGAACTTTTCCATCGGCATCAACCTGCTTTTCGAGGCCGCACGCACTGCCGCCGGAATCTTGCAACATCACTATTCCGGACAAATCTTCGAGCGCCATCACGCGCAGAAGAAAGATGCGCCTTCGGGGACGGCGGTCACTCTGCAGAAGATTATCCGCGATGCGTCGGGCAAAGAACTGGAAATCACTTCGTTCCGCGAGGGCGACGTGGTCGGCATGCACGAGATCGTGCTGGATTCACCCAACGACACTATTTATCTGTGCCACGATTCCAAGTCGCGCCGGGGATTTGCGGAGGGCGCAGTGCGGGCTGCGGAATGGCTGGCTGGGAAGAAAGGCTTTTTTGATTTTAAGGATGTCTGGAGAGAGACTTAGATAGCCGAGCTTCGCTCGGCCGGACAGCCGAAGGCGGCTGTCCCCACATATTTCGCGGTATGCCTGGCGCAGGGGCGGATTCCTCACCAGCCCAGCCGAGCGAAGCTCGCCTTCTTAATGCCCCGGAACGAGTTTCTCCCACAGCCCGATTAGCGTTATCTTTATCTCATGCAATTCCGTGGCTGCGGTACGGCATTGGTCACTCCCTTCAAGCAGGACGGCTCCATCGACGAGACGGCCCTACGTAACCTGGTCGCGTGGCAGGTCGAATCAGGCATCGATTTTCTGGTTCCCTGCGGCACCACTGGCGAGACGCCCACGCTTTCGCATGACGAGTGGCTGCAGGTGATCGATATTACGGTGGAAGTGGTGGCCGGGCGTGTGCCCATTGTGGCGGGCGCCACATCGAACTCAACTCAGGACGCCGTGAGCAAGGCCAAAGAAGTGGCGGCGCGGTCCGGGGTCGATGGCATCCTTACCGCATCGCCTTACTACAACAAGCCGACACAGGAAGGACAATACCGCCACTTCCGCGCCATCGCGGAGGCGGTGGACAAGCCGATCATTCTCTACAACGTCCCTGGCCGCACCGGCGCGAATATTGAGCCCGGCACTCTGGCCCGCCTGGCCGAGGTCCCGAACATCGCGGGCGTCAAGGAAGCCAGCGGCAACATCAGTCAGATGGCTGAAGTCTGCCACTCCGTTCCAGAAACTTTCGCAGTTTTGTCCGGCGATGACGCCGTCACCCTTCCCCTGATCGCGCTCGGGGGTGTGGGAATTATCTCCGTCGCCTCCAACGAGATTCCACGCGAGATGTCGGAGATGACCCGCGCCGCGCTCGCTAACGACTGGGAGTCGGCACGCCGTATTCACCGGAAATATCTGCCCCTGATGCTGGCGAACTTTATTGAGTCCAACCCTCTGCCAGTGAAGGCTGTGCTGGCCATGATGGGCAGGATCGAAGAAGTGTACCGGCTGCCCATGCTGCCCATGCGCCGCGATACCCGCTCCAGGCTGCAAAAGATTACTGCCGAAGCGGGATTGATCAGCAAGCCGGCCGTCGCGGCGGTCGAGGCCGCCAACTTCTACGTCTATGAAAACTGGCTGGCGGGGCCGCACAAGATCGTGCTGCATCGCTCCAGTTGCGGCCAATGCAATCACGGCAAGGGACGCCCGGTAGGACACGATGCCAACCATGCCCGCTGGCATGGCCCGTACGCCTCGCTTTCCGAGGCCCGCGAGGCCTCGCAGCAAATGGCGGGCGTGCTCATCCGTAGCGAGTGCAAGTGCATTTGAGATTTCAGATTTCAGATTGCAGATTGAACCTCCTGCCGTAAAGTTGCCGGACGGCTGCGAGCTTGCCTGGAAATCTGCAATCTAAAATCTGCAATCTGAAATCCTTTCTTCTATACTTCCCTTCTCATGCCCTCGCTGCAATCTGCGATCGAGCGCCTGGCCACGCTGGGCGAGGTGGAACACAATCCCGACGCCCGTAAAACCTTCCTCGAATTCCGCGAGCAGCTCACCCAGGGCATGATTCGCGCCGCCGAGAAGAGCAGCGGCGAGTGGAAGGTGAACGCCTGGGTGAAACAGGGCATCCTGCTGGGCTTCCGTCTGGGAGAGCTCACCAAGATGGGCGATGCCACGCTTTCTTTCGTGGATAAAGACACGTTCCCTGCCCGCCAGTTTGCGGTCGCGGACAAAGTACGCGTGGTTCCCGGCGGATCATCCGTGCGTGAGGGCGCCTACATCGCGCCTTCGGTGATCTGCATGCCGCCCATGTTCATCAACGTCGGCGCGTACGTGGACGAAGGCACGATGGTGGATTCGCACGCCCTGGTGGGCTCCTGCGCACAGGTGGGAAAGCGGGTGCATCTGAGCGCGGCGGCCCAGATTGGCGGCGTGCTCGAACCGGTCAATGCCGCCCCGGTCATCATCGAGGATGACGTGCTGGTCGGCGGCAACTGCGGCGTCTATGAAGGGACGCTGGTGCGGGCCCGGGCCGTGCTCGGAGCCGGCACCATTTTGACCCGGTCCACTCCGCTCTACGACATCGTGCGCGGCCAGGTTTACAGGGCCACGGATGAGAAGCCGCTTGAGGTGCCGGAAAACGCCGTGGTCGTGCCCGGGTCACGGGCGGTGAAAAAGGGACAGGCCGCGGAATGGAATCTTTCGCTCTACACCCCGGTGATTGTGAAGTATCGCGATGAGAAGACCGATCAGAGGATTGAATTGGAAGAGTGGCTGCGTTGAGACTCTAACCTATTCGACTTCGATGGCCAGGCCGGAACCGCCACGCAATTCGCCGACTTTTATCTGCCCCAACTTCTGAACCACCGCGTCGGCCTCCTGCAACTCCGCCGCCCGATAAGTGCTGGTAATTCCAATCGCCTTCATTCCTCCGGCATGAGCTGCGCGGATCCCCGCCGGGGCATCTTCGACTACCAGGCACTCGGCAGGATTCACTCCGAGCAGTTTTGCTCCCATGAGATAGGGTTCGGGATTGGGCTTTCCCTTCGATACGTCATCCGCCGAAACCAGCACTTGTGGCATGGGCAGGTTTCCCAGTTGCAGCCGGGCAGTTGCCAGATAGCGAGTACCCGAAGTCACCACGCACCAGCGGCCCTCGGGAATGGCCTTCAGCAATTCCGCGGCGCCAGGCATAACCGAGACGCCCTCGTGGTCGTCCGCCTCCCGCTTCTCTAATCTCAAGGTTTCCGCCCCGGCGTCGAGATGGGGCGCCAGCCGGCGGACGATTTCAATGGTGCGGACGCCGTGAGCGGTCTCCACCACTTTGTCGGGATCGAGGTCCTGTTCTTCCGCCCAGCGCCGCCACTGGCGCGTGACCGAGCCGGTTGAGTCCACCAGAACGCCGTCGAGGTCGAAAAGAATGGCAGCGCAGTTGAAGGTTGTCATGGGGTTCTTTGCGAACTTTGCGTTTCCTGTGCGTCCTTTGCGGTAAAAAGCTCTTCGCATTAAACCTTTTAACCGCAAAGGACGCAAAGGAAGCCGCAAAGAACGCAAAGAAAAACTCAGTGGCAATTCGTGCCGGCGTGCTCAGGACGGCAATGACCTTGGGGCGTCAGAAACGACAATCAGCTTTCCTGAGGCCATCTGCTCCCGTACCTCCATATGGCGTGTGCGGAAGTGCGAGCGGGCGCGCTCGCCCCAGGCGCGCACGAAATAATAGTTCAATCCCGCCCCGATCACGGAGCTGGCCAGTGGAATAATCCGGCCCGACCACTTCTCCACCACTTCCCTGCTGGCCTGCGCCGCGATGCGCTGGATGACGCGAGGCACGAATTTGGCAATCACTTCTTTCTCCACCAGCTCACGGCTGATGTCCACCCCGGCCGCGCTGGCGGCCGCAATCCACAGTTCCGCAGTTTCTTCTTCGGTATTGAATTCGAAGCCGTAGAGCAGGCTGAGTTTCTGAATGGTGCGCAAGGTCACGCCCGACAGGATTCCCAAATCCGGAATGATGGTGATGAGGCCACCCAGGCCAAGTCCAGCGCCCTCAGCCGCAGCCACTTTCATCCCGCTGCGAATCACACGGTGGGCCAGGTTATCGAGCTGGCCGACCTCTACCGAATAGACGCCCTGAAAGTTACTGATGGGAAGGCCATAGGCAGCGCGCACCTGCAGCAGGAACTTCGACGGATCCACCTTGACGGTTTCATAGGCGCGCTGGAAGCCGCGACTCAAGCCCGCTTCTACCCGCCGCCGCAACCATGTTTTTCGCTCCGCCTCCGCCATGAAACCTAACCATATCGCAGATGATGGCCAGTGGGGAAGATTACGTTTGTTGTGTGGCGCGGGCGCCCCCGCCCGCGTCCTCGAGACTATCAATCATTGCGACGGCTAGAGCATCCTTCCGACCACAGTCAAAACGATGTCTCCCCCCGAGTGTAGTGCTGTCGGCGTTCAGGCGGGCGAGGGCACCCGCCCCACACGGACTGCACGAGCAGGACGCTCGCGCCTACATCCTGTGCTACGATCAATACACCGCATGCCAACTGGAAGATTGCACATCGTACCCCTCGGGGGCCTGGGCGAGTTTGGGATGAACTGCATGGCCGTACGCTGGGGTGACGATATCATCGTCATCGACGGCGGCCTGATGTTTCCTGAAGCCGAATTGCTGGGCGTCGATATTGTCGTCCCTGATATTTCCTATCTGACCGAGAACCGCCAGCGGGTAAAAGGCATCATTCTCACCCACGGCCACGAAGACCACATCGGCGCGCTGCCCTGGATTCTCAGTGAGCTGAATGTACCGGTCTGGGGCACGGAGTTCACCCTGGCCTACGTGGAAGACAAGCTCGAAGAGCACGGCCTGCTCGACGACGCCGACCTGCGCGAGATCCGTCCGGGCGAGGGTTTCAAGATCGGGCCATTCACGATCCACCCCATTCAGGTCACTCATAGCCTGGTGGACTGCGTAGCGCTGGCCGTCCACACTCCGTTGGGCGTGATCATTCATACCGGCGACTTCAAGGTTGATCCCACGCCAACGGACAATCGCCTGTTCGACCTGCACGCCTTCGCCGAATACGGCAAAACCGGAGTGCTGGCGCTGTTTCAGGACTCGACCAACGTAGAGCGCAAGGGCTACACGCCGAGCGAGCGCGCGGTGCGCCGCAAATTTGACGAGGTGTTCGCGCATACCAAGCGGCGGCTGTTCATCTCATGTTTTTCATCCTCCATCCATCGCATCAAGCTGGTGGTGGAGATGGCGTGGCAACATGGGCGCAAGGTGGCATTCGCCGGGCGCTCGATGAACAACTCCGCGGAGATTGCCGAGGACCTCGGTTACATCGAGATTCCGGAGGGCCTGCTGATCCATCCCGGCGAGATGAAGAACTTTCCGCCGGAAAAAGTCTGCGTGCTGATCAGCGGGACGCAGGGCGAACCCATGTCGGCGCTCTCCCGCGCTGCGGTGGATAATCACAAGCACGCCAAGATCGAGAAGGGCGACACCGTGATGCTCTCGTCCCGGATCATTCCGGGCAACGAGAAAGCCATCTATCGCATGATCGATCACCTATTCCGGCGCGAAGCCCACGTGATCTACGATGATGGCTCGTCGCCGCCGGTGCACGTCAGCGGCCACGCCAGCCAGGAAGAATTGAAGCTGATCATCAATCTGGTGAAGCCCAAGTATTTCATTCCCATCCACGGCGAGTACCGGCAACTGAAGCTGCACGCGGAGATGGCAGCAGCGATGAAGGGGTCGGTCGGAAACGTGATTCTGATCGAGAGCGGCGACGTTCTCGAGTTCGACGAACTGGGAGCGCGCAAAGCCGGCCGCATTAATGTCGGCAGGGTCTGCATTGACTCGGGATCGCGGACCGACGTGGTCGAAGACCTGATTGTCAAAGACCGCCGCCACCTCAGTGAAGACGGCATCGTGCTGCCCATCATCGCCATCAACAAACTCACCGGCAAGGTGGAGACTTCGCCCGAAATCGTGACCCGCGGCTTCTCGCCGGGAGAAGACGGCTTTGACGACGGGGCCCGGCAGATCGTCATGCAGACTCTGGATGCTTCCAGCGCCGAGGAAAAAGCCGACTACGGCGTGATCAAGGAAAAAATCCGCGCTGACCTGAAGCGCTACGTTTCCAAGCAGACCCAGAAGCGTCCATTGATCATGCCGGTGATATTGGAGATATAAGAAATTGTCATCCTCAGCGGAGCGGCTGCTTCGCTTCGCGAAGCAGCCGCGCAGTCGAAGGACCCCTACCCCCGGCACTGCACCTGCACTAGGGATCCTTCGACTCCGTACAAACTTCGCGGAGCGAAGTTTGTCCTCCCCTCAGGATGACAGTATGGAGATAATCCCATCGTCACGCTCAACGACATTCACGAAGCGCAATCTCGCCTGCGCGGCGTGGCCGTGCGGACGAAGCTGATTGCCTCCCACATCCACGAGTCGGGCAAAGTCAAAGACAGCCGCCAGCTCTTCCTCAAGCCCGAAAACCTGCAGCCGATCGGCTCGTTCAAGCTGCGGGGCGCCTACAACAAGATCGCGTCCCTTCCCAGAGAGGCGCTGCAGTGCGGCGTGATCACCTATTCCAGTGGCAATCACGCCCAGGGCGTGGCCTACGCCGCACGGGCCCTAGGAGTAAAGGCAGTCATCGTGATGCCTGGAAATGCGCCGGCGGTCAAGCGCGAGGCAACCCTGGCACTGGGCGCGGAGATCATACTGGTGGGCCCGGCGAGTTCCGAGCGCCAGGCCAAGGCGGAAGAACTGGCGGCGCAGCACGGATACGCCATCGTGCCACCTTACAACGACGATATGATCATCGCGGGCCAGGGCACCATGGGACTGGAGATACTGGAAGACTTGCCGGAGGTCGAGACCGTGATCGCACCGGTCGGCGGCGGCGGAATGCTGAGCGGGATCGCCACGGCCGTTAAACTGAGCAAGCCCACCGTGAAGGTGATCGGCGCCGAACCGGAACTCGCAGCCGACGCACAGGCCAGCTTGCGCTCCGGCAAGATCGTCGAGTCATCGGCCGAGCAGGTCACGCGGACGCTGGCCGACGGGCTACGCACACAGAGCATCGGCCCGCTTAACTTTGAACACATCCGGCGCTATGTGGATGACATCGTGACCGTGAGCGAGGATGAAATCCGAAAAGCGATGCAGCATCTGGCCGCCGATCCCAGGACCCTGGCGGAACCGAGCGGGGCGGTAGCCGTGGCCGCATTCCTGTTCCACCGGGACCAATTACCCAGGACGACTATGAACGTGGCCGTGATCAGCGGCGGAAATGTCGAAGCCGAGATGCTGGCAGAGCTTAAGAGGAAAAACGCATGACGAAGCCCTGTAGCGCCGCCGTCTCGGCGGCTGTCCGGCGGGCGTCCCGCCCGCCGCATGCGAGGGCGAGACGCCCTCGCGACAGCCGGCGGGACGCCGGCGCTACTTCGTTTGGAGCATTCCTAATTATCTCCAGCCTGCTTGCCTTCACCTCCGCGGCCGCCGGTGCCAATTACGAACGCGGCGCCGTAATACGCGTCGCCCAAGTCTATCTCTCACCCGACGCCAGCTCCGCGAAACTCGCGGAAATGGATCGCGGCCGCGAAATCATCGTCCTCGAAACCAGCCGCGAGTGGGCGCACGTGCAGGCCAATCTGACGGAAGAGCGCACCATCACCGGATGGGTGCTGGATAAAGGAGTCATCCGCACCTCCACTCCGAACGGAGACAAGATATTGTTTGGCGAGGCCGTCGATTCCGAGGACCAGGCCAGCCGCCGCCACGGACGCAACGGCGCTGCCCAGGACGCGATGCGACTCTACTACCGCGTCGCCGATTATTTCCCCACCTCGCCGCTGGCGGGCGAGGCCATGTATCGCTCCGCCGATATCCGCTGGCAGCTGGAGAAAGCGGACGTGGCATCGCGTCCTTCTTCCCGCGAGCGGGAATCTTTCCTGCGCGAAGGCATGGAAGAAAAGTACATGAAAGAGGTCATCAAGAAATTTCCCGGGACCAAGTGGGCCGACCTGGCCGCTTTCCACTTGATTGACAACAAGCTCTGCGGCGACTGGCAGGGCAGCTCGAAATGCCCGGTGAAGGAGGCGGAGATTTACGAAAAATACGCCACCGACCACCCCCAGTCTCCGGCAGTCACAGAGGCGCTGTACGACGCCGCCTGGCGCTGGTCCGCGTTGATCGAAATCTACAAGACGGAAGAGGAGCCCAAGAAGTCGGAAGAAGCGCGAGGCAAAGCCGTCGCGCTGGCCCAGAAGGCGGTAGCGCAAACCACGTCGCAGGACTGGAGAGCCCGTGCCCAGCGGTTGCTCTACCTGATGGAACAAGGCATCCCGACTTACGGAAACGTAACCCAGTAAGCACGCTCGCGAAGTTTCAATTCACCTGTCGGATTTTTCTGTAATACTTTTGGTCAACCCTTTTCGGGAGGAAGCTTGAACGACTACCTGCTGTCCGTCGTCCTGGGAATCATCGAGGGACTCACGGAATTTCTTCCGGTCAGTTCCACCGCGCACCTGCGCATTTCGGAGGCGATTTTCCACCTCAGCCTGTCCGACGGATACTGGAAGATGTACAGCATCGTGATTCAGTTGGGCGCTATTCTGTGCCTGCCGGTGTACTTTCGCGACCGGATCGCAAAATTTCTCTCCACCTTTCCGCGGGGCGAGAATGGAGATCGCACCATCTTCACGCACCCGCTCAGCCTGGTGCTCATTGCGTTTGTAGTGACCGCGATTCCGGCATTTCTGCTGACCAAGGTCATCGGCAAGAACCTGGAAAGCATGCCCATCATCGGCTGGTCATTAGTCGTAGGCGGAATCGTGATGTGGATCGTCGATGCGGCCAAGGCGAAACCGGAGGCGGCGGGACCCGAGGCGCCATCGAGCCCCATCCGCACCTGGAATATGGAGGCGATGAGCCTGGGACAAGCGGTGTGGATCGGGCTGTGCCAGATCCTTTCGGCTGTATTTCCGGGTACATCGCGCTCCATGGCAACCATCGCAGCCGGTCAGCTGGCTGGCATGTCGCGAGCCTCCGCCCTGGAGTTTTCCTTTTTCCTGTCCATTCCCACCATGGCTGCAGCCACCGGATACACATTGCTCAAGTCGGTCATGGGAAAAGGCGAAAATCCGATTGGGGTCGCGCAGATCGTCGGACATCAATGGCTGCTGCTGGCGATTGGCTTTGTGGTTTCATTCCTGGTCGCCTACGCGTCGGTGGCGTGGTTCATGGCCTGGGTGCGAAAGCACGGATTCGTGCCCTTTGCGGTGTATCGGATCGCGGCAGGAATTCTGGTGCTGGCGTTCGCCGCAAAACTGGCGAACTGAGAACGGGTAGCGCCGGCGTCCCGCCGGCCTGGTGGGCGGACAGAATGCCCGCCTGAGAGCACGATGCCACGGTTGACCACATATCACTTGGGCTGCTCTCAAGTTCAGACGCAAGCTGCCGGTCGAGCTTCGCCCGGCTCAACATCCAGGATTGTTAATTTATCTCGAATGGCCATAACGCTCTTCGCCTGCGGCTGTTCGGCACATCTTGTAGTCAGGCGGGCAGTCTGCCCGCCCACAAGGCCGGCGGGACGCCGGCGCTACTGACCAGAGCGCTACTAACTCGATACTCTTCCCAATTCCCTGATTGTCGTGTCGCGCGCTTCTTGACATAATTATCGGGCTCTGGCTAGGTCTGGCATCCGGAAGAAGATTCTCACTTTCTGTCAGGCTGCAAAACACGCCCAATGAAGTTCTCACAGATATTCGCCCCCACGAACAACCGGCGCCTTAACGAGCTGATCGGGTTCGTGCTTTGTGTCTCAGGACTGCTTTTGTTCCTGGCCCTGGCCTCCTATTCTCCGCTTGACCCTTCGTTCAACAGCGCCTCCGTGCTGACCGGTTCGCAATCCGCGCGCAACTGGGTCGGATTGGTGGGCGCCATTATTTCCGACTTGATGCTGCAGGGTTTCGGTATCGGGGCCTTTCTGGTGCCCGTGTTCCTGGGAGCGTTGGGCGCGCGCTGGTTCCGCTCACGCAAGATTACGTCGCCGGTGGCGAAATCCCTGGGGGCCGCCTGGCTCCTGATCTTCGTTCCGGCATTGCTGGGCCTTATGCCCGGACACATGCGCTGGATGGGCGTGATCCCCATGGAGGGCCTGGCCGGACGCATTGTCGGCGATGTCCTCATCCATTACCTGAACCTGGCCGGCGCATACATCGTATGCGCTACGATTCTGGCGGTCGCGTTGTATCTCACGACCGCTTTCTCTTTCGCTTCGCTGCGAGTGTGGGCGCCGACCCGCTTTGCCTTTGTGGTCGCGCTCTGGAACCGCTACCAGGACTGGCAGGAAGACCGCGCGAAAAGGAAGATGCAGAAGGAATTGGAAAAGCGGCGAGCGGAGCGCCCGACAATCACAGCGCAACTTGTTCCCGCGCGTTCTGCTCCACCTCCGGCACCGGTTCGTGCGTCTGAACCAGTTCGTGCGACCGGCATTGACCGCATGACAGCAGCCATTCGTACGGAGGAACACGATCTGGAACCGGCTCCCACGCGCACCGCCCCGGAGGCCATCATTCCGGATGTTGAAGTTACGGAGCGTGCTGACACCGGCGCCAAGCCGAAGACCACCATGCCGCGCATCGCGGCCGGCGGCTTCAAGTTGCCGCCCAGCAGCCTGCTGCACCGTCCCGATGAACAACAGGCAATTGATGCCGACGAATTGAAGTTGCTGGCCCAGGTGCTCACCGAGAAATACGCCGAGTTCGATGTCCACGGACAGGTGACGCAGATCAATCCCGGGCCTGTGGTCACGACTTTCGAATACAAGCCCGAGGCCGGCATCAAGTACAGCCGCATCACCAATCTCACCGATGACCTGTGCCTGGCGCTCAAAGCCGAGAGCATCCTGATCGAGCGCATGGCGGGCAAATCCACGGTCGGGATTCAGGTGCCGAACCGCGAACGCGAGATTATCTGGCTGCGCGAGAACATTGAGTCTTCAGAGTTCATCGGCACCAAGTCGAAGCTCACGCTGGCCCTGGGCAAAGATATCAACGGACGCATCGTCACCGCCGACCTCGCCGGCATGCCACACCTGCTGATCGCAGGTTCGACCGGCGCGGGCAAGAGCGTGGCCATCAATGCCATGATCATGTCCATCCTGTACAAGGCCACGCCCGACCAGGTGCGCCTGATCCTGGTGGATCCCAAGCGGCTGGAGTTGGGCAACTACGAAGGCGTGCCGCACCTCTTCACCCCGATCATTACCGAGCCCAAGCTGGCCGCCAATGCGCTGCGCAATGCGGTGCGCGAGATGGAGCGCCGCCTGAAACTGCTGGCTGAAAAAGGCGTGCGCAACATGGAACAGTACAACAAGCTCTTCGACGATGAAGGCACGCGCAGCCTGTTTGGCGAGGATTCCGAAGACCGTCCGCTGCCTTACATCGTCATCATCATCGACGAGTTGGCTGACCTCATGATGCTGGATTCAGGCAACGTGGAAGAATCAGTCACACGGCTGGCCCAGATGGCGCGGGCCGTCGGCATTCATCTGGTGCTGGCAACGCAGCGGCCGTCCGTCGATGTGATCACCGGCCTCATCAAGGCCAACTTCCCTGCCCGCATTTCGTTCCGCGTCGCCACCAAGGTGGACTCGCGCACGATTCTCGATGCTAACGGCGCCGAGGCGCTGTTGGGCAAGGGCGACATGTTGTATCTGCCTTCCGGATCGGCCCGTGTGCATCGGCTGCACGCGCCATTTGTCACCGAGAAGGAAATCGCCGCGGTAGTCGAGTTCTGGAAGGCGCAAGGCTCAGCCGAGTACGAAGAGAAATTTCTCCAAGCCCCGAAAGACGAACATGCTTCCGGCGAAGCAGGCCCCGCAGGTGAAGACGGAGACGAAGAAAACGACCCCCTCTACAACGACGCCGTGCGCCTGGTGGTTGAGTTCGGCAAGGCGTCCACTTCCCTGCTGCAACGCCGCCTGCGCATCGGCTACGGCCGCGCCGCCCATCTGATCGATCTGATGGAGCGTGACGGCATCGTAGGCGCCGCCGACGGCCCCAAGCCGCGCGAAGTCCTGAAGCGGCCCACGTGGCTTTCCGAAGTAGAAGAATCGATGCGGTAAATTTTCGTGTCATCCTGAGCGGAGCCAGAGTTTCGCGAAGCGAAATTCTGGCAGAGTCGAAGGACCCCTATAGCAACGCTGCAGGGCGGGAATAGGGGTCCTTCGACTGCGTCGGCACTTCGCTTTGCGAAGCGCCGACTTCGCTCAGGATGACAGAGCTTTTGCTTTTAATCCCCGAATCGCCAGCCCTGCCAGAACTATCACCGCCAGCAGCATCGCCAGCCATAGCACTTCTTTATGACGCTCTGACCAGGGACGGTCATCCGGGCGGCCGCGATAGACCTCGTTGTGCGTGCCCGGCCCAAGCGTTGCCATCGCTGCCGCGGGATCGGCCTTGAAGAAGCGGGGGAAGTCATAAACCGGAGCGCCGAGCTTGCTGTCGCCGTAATACAGCTTGAGCAGCGACTTGCCCTGCGGATCAAAGTACACTCGCCGTTCGACGGACAGCAGTTCAACTCCGGATATCGACAACGGCGGATTGTCCCCATTGTCCACGGTGACCTTCAGCCGGCCGGAATTCTGTCCCCGAACCAACACATTCATCTCTTCTGCGATGACGGTGGCGCCTCCTCGATTCATCCGCACCCGCGTGATTTCGCCGCCCCCGCAGCGCTGCTCGCTCGCATCCGAGAGGACGACCGTCCGCCGAAAATTTACCTGCTTCGGTTCTATCCGAAAGCGGACCCGCTCCACCGGAACGCGCACCGGCGAATCGCAAATGATCCCCGTAGTCCGCGCAACCTGCGACGGTTCGCCGCATGATCCCACGCTGGTCCAGACCGCTCTCGTTTCCTGCAGGTTGTAAACTGACGCGCTCTTCACCTGGGCAGGAGTGATCCCAGCGGAAAGCCTCACATGCAGATACCGGAAGCTCGAAGGCGGCAACTTCAACACCGGGTTGGAGCCGAGTTCCTCGCGGGCAAAGTCATAGAGCGTCGCCGGCGGTAACTGGGTCGCTGGCTTCGCGCCCAGTTGGTTGCTTCCCGCGAGCGATGCCGTCGCCACGAAATCTTTAGCATCCAGCTGCAGCCGGATGCGGTCGTACTCGCCTACTTCGCCCATGTCGAGATCAAATTCGGTGCGCCCGCCCACGCTACCCAGGTTCAGGATCCTGGCCGATGTCTCATGGCTGGACGTGCCCCCTCGCTGTTCGCTGAGCGCGTATTGCACCTGGGATTCTCCGTCATAGACTCGCAAGTCCGCCAGATCGGGACGCGCATGCGTCCAGATTTCTTCATCCACCACAAAGTATGTCTGCCGATCGGCCTGGGCGATCCGGAGATCGCGGACGTTGGTGAAATAGGAAATCGACGGTCCCTGGGTCAAACCTGCACCGAGGATCGCAATCACCGCGAACGGGCAGAAGGCGGACTTCATGTGCCGGCGGGGCTTTCTTTGGAATGATTGCGGCTCGACAGCTTGAGCCAATCGCGCTGATACATGAACGAAATCGCCAGCAACAGCACTCCCAGCACGATGAAGCTAACGATGCGGAAACCGCGGTCCAGTTCCGACACGTCGTAGAGGAACACTTTGCCGATGGTGAACGCGATCAGGACCAGGGCCTGCCAGCGCACAAACGCCGAGCGCCGCCAGAATCCCACCACCATCAACATAGCGCCATAGGCCATCCATAGGGCGGAGTACGTAAAGTCACGGGCGATTTTCAGGTGGTGCCAGTCTGTCCAGGCCGCAGGGTCCCATTGCCTCTGCGGAAGCATGCCCGTCATCTTCCGGCTGTAGTAGTCGGCGACTTCGCGGCTCAAGGCAATCAGGGCCAGGAGATTCAACGCAACAACAGCAATCCCGGCCACGGCACGCGCCGCTTCATCCTTCCGCCGGCTGCCATACCAGGCCACGGCACCCAGCACCGCGATCGCCACCGCGTACGTCGCCATCCGCGCATTGAAGATGGGACGCGTGACGTAAAAGTTATCAATCAGCAGAAGCCGGCCCACGCCCAGCAGCAGGGCGCCGATGGCGAATATGTTGAGCAGCTCCGAGTGAATCCGGTCGGCGACCCACAACAGCACGGCCACTTCCACGAACCACCCCATCGTGATCCAGTGGGCGTCAAGCCGTATCGGAATCGCCACGGTAATAAATCCGATGGCCAGGGCCAGGTGAAGCAGGTCCACGGTCCGTGCCGCCTCGGGACTACCCGCCCGCCCTCGGGACTGGCGGCTGAGGAAGATGTACAAGGCAGCGAGTGCCAGGGCAAACCACGCTGTGTCCTTCGTACCGATCTCTTCGAACATCACATAGATCTGCAGAAAATAACCCGCCGCGTTCACCACCGCTACCAGGGGCGGGACCGAGTCAGAGAGCCACCCCTTCTGTGCGGGACGCGCCAACAAGGGCGCCACTGCGAAGATGGCGAAGAACAGCGTGGCAAAACCCACCGTCATTCGCACTTGGGATACGTCATAGAAACTTGCGTACCAGCCGATATAGAGGAGCAGGGTGCCGCTGTAACTCAAAAGCAGCAGACGCCGCCACGGTTTCAGGATGACCAGCGCGAGCGCGCCCGCGTCAAGGAGGACAACATAGGTGAACAGCGCCACTTCACGATTCTGGCCGGTGGAGAGCAGCAGAGGCGTGGCGAATCCGCCGACCAGGGCGAAGGCCGCCAGGATTTCCGCATCCTGAGCCCAGGCCATCAGCGCGGTCGCGGCCGTCACTACAAACATCATGGTGAAAGCCACTCCACCGGTCACCAGGCTGTACACCTGGAAGGCCGCGTACAAGGAGAGATAAAGCACGCCGATCCCGACCGCCTTCAACGAGTATGAAAAAATCAGGTATCCGCGGCGGCGAAAATTCTCGCTCCATACCACGATAGCGATTCCGGCCAGCAACCCGATGGTGACGCGGCCCGCCGGCCCAATCCAGTTGTTGTCGAAGGCAAACTTCAGAAAGTAGGAAACGCCAATCAGCACCGCCGCGATACCGATCCGGTTCAGCCAGTGCGAGCCGATGCGGGATTCCAGGTCTGCTCCGCCCGTCTTTGCGGATGGAGCTTGCGTTTGCCGGCTGGGAATGTCCGCAACGATCGGGTACGGCGGCGCCGGCGGCGCGGTCGGAGGTGGCGTCTGGCCGGCGGAAGCCGGTTGCGGCAAGCCGGGCCGCAGGTTCAGGGCCTGCTCAAGCCGAAACACCCGTGCCGTGAGTTCGCCCACCAGCCGTCGCAGTTCCTGCAGTTCGCTGCTGGAAGTATCCACACCACCTCCGCGAAACTGATTTCCGTAGCATTATCTGCGAAACTGGTGGGACGATCACGAATTATTAAGGGGACGAACCATGAAGTGTCTTACCGAATACCTGAAATTTCACACCCGCTCCCACCGCGCCTACGTGCACATCACGCCCCAGGTGGAGCAGATTGTAAGCAGGAGCGGGGTCCAGGAAGGCATGGTGCTGGTTTCCGCCATGCACATCACGGCGGGAGTCTATGTGAATGACAATGAGAGCGGACTGATCGAAGACATCGATCAGTGGCTGGAAAAGCTGGCACCCTTTCGCAAAGACTACAAACATCACGACACCGGCGAAGACAACGGCGACTCGCATCTCAAGGCACTGCTCATCCACCATAGGTCATAGTCCCAGTCACAGCGGGCAAACTTGATTTGGGAACCTGGCAGAGAATCTTTTATGCCGAATTCGACGGTCAGCGCGACAAGCGGGTGATCGTAAAAGTGATGGGTGAGTAAAGCGTCCTCTCCGGTGTGGCGACAATCGTCGCACAAAAATAGAGGGCGGAGTTACACCGCCCTCTTTATACTGCATTCGATTGCCGCGGACTAAGGGTGAAACACGATTCCCGCAGAGTATCGGAAATTGTTACTTGACGAGCCTCCGTTGGCGCGGAACGACATCCAGTCAAACTGCGCCACGCGAAAGGACAGGTGGGGCGAGAACTTGGCATCCACACCACCGCCGAAAATCATGGCGAAGGCGTTGTCGCTTGCCGAGAAGCCACTGAAACCAGCGGAGGCGTGGGAGCCGCCGAACAAAGCATGAGCAAACGGGGTGAAGGTCTCATTGCCCCGGGCCGCGATGGTCGGGCCAAAGGTGTAGGTGTAGTTGCGGAAGTCCACGCCGCCCTGCGAGGTGTACGCGCCGCTGAAGTCCCCGGTGACTCCGAACCAGTGATTCAGGTTTCCGGTAAGAGCGGCATTCCAGCCGTTCAATGTGGTGCCGTCCAGCCGGGTAAGCTGGTATCCGCCAAAGATCTCGGCTTTGGGAAAATCCTGGGCCGCCGCCGACAACGACGCCAACCAGAGCAACAAGATAATACTCGCTAACTTACGCATTTCCTGTATTCCTCCCCATCGAGAAAATCTGCCTGACTCTGCGGAAAGTGGCCTGGTGAACCAGGCACTGCCTCTCCTTCCGGCACCGGGCCGAAAGCCAATAGTCATTCAAATCGGTGAGCCTCAGCCCGGCAAGTAACTAAAGATACGGGCATTGGCCTTTGGTGACAGAACAGATTGGTCTGATTGCTCGGGCGGAACGACGGAAGAGAAAGTCCCGCTGAGCGGTTCCCCTAAGGGCTGCTCAGCGGGACGTCATCGGGCGGCGACCGCGATTATTTCCCGATCTGGATGTGCGGATCTACTTGACTGCCGTCTTCGAACTCGAAGAAGGCTTCGTAGGTACAGCCTTCGGCCTCAGGCCGGGCTGGACCCGAGTTGATCTGAACTTCGTAGTCGCGACTATCATCAGGGAACTTGCGATAGAACGGATGGGGAGGCGGAACTCCCGCGCCTTTCTCTTTGGACAAAAACTTCAACCCGCTGACACGAAACCTCTTCGAATACGAAACCCAGTGCACGGAATCCTGCCGCGAAATCGAGATCTGGATCGCGGGATGATCTGCTGGCTCCGGTTCGTCGTGAACTACGTAGATTTTGCGATCTCCGATCTCTCCTGGGAACTGATACACTTCGGCTGGTTCTCCCATACAATTTTCCTCTCTTTCAAATCGAAAATACGGTTTCTCTCAACTACCTGGGCCCGACAAGTTTTTGAAATCTGGCCTCTCCACGCAGGTTGTCCAGTTCAGGCGCAACCTTTATCTCCGACGCCGAGTATCCCCGTCTTACGGCTGCCTCGAGCCACTCCAGGGCCTCGTCCTCCTCGCCAAACTGGTTGTGGACGATGGCCGCGGTCAGGAGGTATTCGGGTTCGTTGGGCCGCAGCTCGAGAGCCCGTTGTAGATGTTCCAGCGCATGTCGTCTATCACCGAGCATGGCGTAATAGCTGCTGCTCAGTATGTGCGGGTCACCGTCGCGAGGATTGATGCTGAGTCTTTCTTCCGCCAGGGCAATCGCCCGGCGATAGTATTCCGTGGCCTGGCTTCGCCGTCCTGGTGCCCAGTAGTAGGCTCGCGCCAGATTCCCGCACGCGATGTAGTCTTTGCTGGCGGGAGTGCAGGCGTGCTCGTAAGCAGCCACCGCATCATCAAAATGATGAACGTTAAAATACGCGATGCCAAGATTGGAGTAGGCGCCTGACGTGGGATAAAGAGCGATGGCCCTTTGCAATACTTCGATCGCCTTCAGGTACCTTCCCATATAAATGTAAACCCCGCCAAGTTTGCGATAACTGTGGGGATTGTCCGGGGCAAGAGCTATGGCCTGAGTGAACTGCCTGGCCGCTTCCTCGTAGCGGGCATGTTCGGAGTAGAACGTGCCCAGCCACTCGTAACTCGCCCAGTACTGAGGGCGAACCTGAATGGCACGCTGGAAGGTCCGCTCGGCGTCCACTTGCCTGCCTAGACGCTCGTATGCAAACGCGAGTCCACGGAAGGCATCGTCTCGAGTCGGATCCAGCAGCACCGCCCGCTGGAACTGGCGGGCTGCTTCTTCGTACTTACCGGTGCCATTGTACACCGTGCCAAAACAGGTATTGCCGCTTGCCAGATCCGGGTTAAAGGAAACTGCGCGCTCGCAGGCTTGCGCAGCTTTCGTTACCCAGTCAGGATCGTGAGTCAGCTCGTAACGGGCCCAAAACGCCTCCCCCAGACCGGCGTAGGCGAGCGCATACTTCTTATCGCGCTCAAGCGCGTTATTGAACGCGACAATGGCGTTCTCTATGTTTTCGGGTTTCTCCGGTTCCTGAAGATAACCGCGGCCCCGCAGATAGAAGTCATAGGCAACCGGGTCCTGGGTTCCGTGCGCGGCCAGGATCGCCCGGTCTTTGCTTTCCACCTCCAGACCCAGCATGCCGAGCACACCATCCACTACGCGATCCTCCAGGGCCAACGCATCAGCGGCGTCGGCAGTGATGGCTTCCGCGTGCAATTGACGCCTGGTTGTGGCATCCACCAGACTATAGGTGACGCGCATTTGGTCGCCGGCGCCGTGCAAGCTCCCTTCAAGCACCATATTCACCCCGAATTCTTTACGGGCCTGTTCTACCGTGGTGATGGCGCCGGCGCGCACTTCACTTGCGGGGACAACTTGCAGAGGGTAGTTTCCAGTAAGGTGGGTGAGCTCGGCGGTGAGCGTCTCCGTGAGACCGTTGGAAAATGCTTTCGCGCTGGAATCGGCGTCGGGTGTGGCAAAGGGCAGCACCACCAATTGTATGGCCGGCGGTTTTTCCATTCCAAACCAGCCCCTGATGACCGCCATTTTAGAACTGGCCAGCACGCCCCCGACCAGCAGAACCACGGCCAGGATGCTGGGAAGCAGGTATCGCGTTCGGCTACGCCCTTTCTGTTCCTCTTCCTCGTGTGGCCCTTCGCCCGAGCTCATTCTCGATCGAACCGCGAGGAGCGCATCCAGCAGTTCCTCCGCGCTGGCATAGCGATTCCCCGCATCCTTGGCCATGGCCTTGTTGACCAGAGCCTGCAGTCCCTCTGGAACTGAACGATTGAAAACACGAATGGGAGCGGGTGTCTCGTTCCGGATGCGGTCGGTGGTGGCTACGAAACTGCCCGCCAGAAAGGGATGCTGCCCGGTCAGAACCTCGTAGAAGACCACGCCCAGTGAAAAAATATCAGCCCGGCCGTCCGGAGCCTGCTCCAGCAGCACTTCCGGAGACATATAGGCGGGCGTGCCGGCAAAAGTGCCGGAGCGGTCCACGGTCGAACTCTGGTCGGAACGGGGCAAGTGCTTGGCCACACCGAAGTCCAGTATCTTGACCTGGCCCTCGCTGCTGAGCATGATGTTTTCGGGCTTGATGTCACAGTGAACAATGCCATGCCGGTGCGCCGACACCAGGGCTTCCGCGCACTGAATCGCGATGGTGAAAAACTCATCCAGCGACAGCGGCTCCCGCAACCGCTGGCGCAGGTTCTGGCCTTGCACATATTCCAGAATCAGAAATATCTCGCCCTGCTCCTCCAGCACATCATAAACAGCGGCTACGTGGGCATCGCCGAAGCGGGATGCGCGCTCCGCTTCTTCCAGGAAGCGGTGGCGGTAAAGCGAGTCAGCACGCAAGGAAGGGGCCAGCCGCTTGAGGGCAACGGTACGCTTGAGTTTGGTGTCTTCGGCGCTGTAAACCTCGCCCATGCCTCCTTTGCCGAGACGTTCGCCAATCCGAAAGCGTCCCACGACTTTGCCGGACAGGGAATCCTGAGGCTGAGTCGAACTCGCGAGAGTGGGCTCAAATTCCGCCATAGGACCTACAATTCAGAATGGAGAACAGCGTCCCGAGGCCCCAGGGACAGTTCTGCTGGGCCGCAGTTGCGCAATCTTACTCCTGGGCCAGAGGGCGGGCAATCCGAGGCACGGTTTGCCCGGAATTACGGAGCCACCCAAAGGTCAAATGACGGGCGGTCGGCAGCACTGACCTCAGGTCGGCATTCGCCGGCTTCATTGACAGTCAAGGTCGCCAACAGGCCATCAGTTACGCAACTTCCCTAACCTTTCACTTGCGGCCCCTGGCGTGCATGCCTTCCAACCATCCAGTCGCTCCCGGTCACCCGGTTCACGCTCTCAGGAGACCCTCGATGCTGCATAAATGCGCTAATCCCGCCTGTCCGAGTTTGTTTCGCAGCCTAAGCCTGGGCAAGCTGTTTGTTCTCGAGACTGACTTTGGCGAGGGGTTCACGCCCCCCCGCAGTCGCAGGCACCGTTCGCTTCGCCGCATGGAGCGCTATTGGTTATGCGATGGTTGCTCTTCCTTACTCACCCTGACCTTTGAACGAGGACGAGGAATGATTACGGTTCCGCTTCCTGCCCGGAACCGCCGAGTGCCTGCGCTGCATCTGACCGGGATGCAGGGAATTTTCCCCAGGGAGTTGAAAGGTGTCCTATGAATCATTTCAGAACTCATCTATGCGCAATCTGCGGCGAAGAGCGTTCCGCGAACCAGACCCGTTTCCTGGTCGCCGAAAACACCTGGGAAGACAAACTGACGATACTGCAATGGAATGAGCAGATAGCATCCCGCGCGGGCATTCAGGCGGCTTGCGGCATCGACCATGTGGAGGAACTGGTCATTCATTGGATGACGACGGGAAGTCTTGATTATCCTTTCGCGCGAACCGCACTGGGAGCAACGGGCTGGCGCCGCCCGACTCCATCGGGCCGGGTTGACCTCAGCGGCGCGCGGCCCCTCGGAGAACTGGCAGTCCATCGCGAAAGCGTGGAACGCGTGCTGGCCGAGAACCCGCAGTCCCTCAAGGTTGTCCTCGATGCACTGCTCGACGCTCTGCGTCAAGAGATCAGGATCGAAGCGGAGCCGGTATTGCCCCGGGAAGCGGAAGCAGAAGAAGAATTGTGTGGGGTCTCCACCGAGCCGGAATTCTAAAGCCCCGGTGTGGTCGGACACTCTTGTCCGACGCCGTTGACGTTGATTGTGACTTAGACTTTGATTTTGATCTTTGATTTCTGATCTTGGACTTTCCGACTCTGACCCTCCCCCGGTGCAAATCAATCGCCATCCACTGACTGCCCGAGTCCAAACCTAAAATCAACCACAAAAGCGTCGGACAGGAGTGTCCGACGCACACAGGCCGGTTGTGTCAGCCCGGACACAGTGTCTTTCGAGAGCCACGATTTCTTGCCCTGTAGAGTCTTATACGCGGCTCATAATCAATCACATACAGATGGCTGCTCACTCGCTACGTACGGTCTGTCGGAACGGAGGCAACCATGGAACTCGTTTTCACGACCGTCGCAGTCATCGGTGGAATGACCTTCTCGTTGGCCGTCGCAATCCTCGTAGAAGAACTGATTTTCGGTAAGGTGCTGTGCGTGCTTTTTGCTCCTCGAGCACGCCAACCCAAACCCGCCATTCAGCGCTAGGCCCAGGATATGGCGCCCCATGGAACCTTTACGGGCAGGCGCGGGTCAATGTTGATAGGACTGGTTTGATTTGAGGCGCGGGGATTGAATGCGAAATGGACGAATCCAGAGAGTACCAGGCGCAGAAGCCGGGCCCATGCGCTATGCGGTTTATAATTTGTCCATCCATCCGCCCATCAATCTGCGCACCAATTTACGGATCAATTTGCACGTCAATTTGCGCATCCCAGGCATGCTCTCGTCATTTTCTTCGCGATTTTTCAGCAGCCTCCTCTTTGCGTTGCTGTTCCTCGTCGAAGCCAGCGCGCAGAACTGGGCTGGCGCCGAAGGGTTGCTGGTAGGAAAGATCGCGTCGGCCACCGGCCCGAAAACCATGGCCCTGGAAGTGTTGAATCGCTCGTCGCTGAACGCCGCCCTGAGCGACGACATCAGGCGCAATCTTTTAACTCAACTTGCCGCGACGGGAGTCCGTTTCCTTACGGCCGAACAGGCTGCCGTAAGCGTCCGGGTCACGCTCTCCGAGGACCTGCATAGCTACGTCTGGGTTGCTGAAATTAGACAGGATGCGCATCCCCCTGCGGTCGTCATGGTTTCCCTGCCGCGATCTGGGGTCCTTGCCGTAGAACCCGCAGCCGCGGCGATGGTGCTCCACGAAATTTCCCTGTGGTCACAGCCGGAACCCATTCTGGATGTCGCGGTCATCGAGGGCAATCCCGCGCTCATGCTGGTGCTGGACGCGCATAGCGTGACGTTGTACCGGATGCAGGAAAGTCGCTGGCTAGTTGAGCAAGCACTTCCCCTTACACATTCCCGGCCCTGGCCACGCGATCTGCGAGGAAGGCTGGTATGGCGCACGGACGGGGACAACAGTCATCTTTTTGATGCCTGGTTGCCCGGCGTCTATTGTCGAGGTTCCGGGAGCGCCGCCCTGGCCATGACATGCTTCGAGAGTAACGATTCCTGGCCGATCGGGGCGGACGGGTTCAGCCAGAGTGCGCCTTTTATGTCCTCGCGCAATTTCTTCAGTGGCACCCTCTCTCCTGGAACCGGCACGCAAACGACAGCGCCGGCGTTTTACTCCGCGGCAGCCATTCCCCGCGAACACTCCACGTGGTGGGTGCTGGCGGCAGTGGATGGGAAAGTCCATCTGCTCGACGGAGTCACCGATCAAGTGATGGAGAAGCTGAAGTGGGGTAGTGACGTTGCCAGCCTGCGCAGCGGCTGCGGGTCGGGCTGGCAAGTTCTGGCAACTGGAGCCGGTGCCGGCCGAAACGATAAGGTGCAAGCTTTCGAATCTATCGGACGGGAGCCTGTCGCCGCGAGCATTCCCCTCGAAGTGGGCGGCGCGGTCACCGCCTTATGGACAGGATCCGGCGGAACCAGCGTCGTGGCGGTGGTGCACAGTTGGGAAACGGGGGAATATGAGGCCTTCCGGCTCACTCTTACTTGTGGCCGTTAGTTTGTCTCTGGTGATCGCGGCACCGGCCCGCACCCGCCCGCACTACGGCGGAACCCTCCGCGTGGCCATCGGGGAAGCGCCTGTTTCGCTTGATCCTGCGGAATCCGAACGGGGCGGAAGGGAGATGTTGCCCAGCCTCTCGCGCCTGGTCTTCGACACTCTAGTCACGGTGGACGCGCGCGGCCAGGCCCAGCCCGGGCTCTCACCTTCATGGCAGGCCGATCCCGGCTATCGACGCTGGCAGTTCAGCATCCGACGGGGAGTTGCATTTCATGATGGTACAGCCGTGAGTTCCGATGCGGTTGCGGCTTCCCTGCGCACCGCCAACCCCGACTGGAAAGTTTTCGCCGCCGGAGAAGCAGTCATCATCGAGTGCAACGCTCCGACTCCAGACCTTCCCGCGGTGCTGGCACTGGCCCGCTATGGCATCGCCAAACGCACGGGCGGAAAGGTTGTCGGCAGTGGCCCTTTCGCCATCGGGCGCTGGGACCCGGGAAAGAAACTGGCATTGTCTGCCCGCGACGATTACTGGGGCGGACGGGCGTTTCTGGACTCGATCGAGATCGAACTGGGCAAGAGCTTTCGCGAGCAGATGATCGCGCTCGATCTGGGCAAGGCTGACCTGGTGGAAATCGCGCCGGACCAGGCCCGTCACGCGGTCCTGGAGGGCCGGCGGGTGGAGAGCGCACGGCCCTCGGAATGGATGGGGCTGGTTTTCAGCCGGGACATTCAATCGGCGGAAGATGGAAAATTGCGCGAGGCCCTGGCGCTCTGCATCGATCGCGAATCCATGAACAACGTTCTGCTGCAGGACGGAGGCGAACCCGCCGGCACGCTCCTGCCAGGCTGGATGAGCGGCTATGCGTTCCTTTTTCCCACCGCCATCGACCTGCAGCGTGCGCGGCAGGCGCGGGGCCAGGTTCAGCAGGCGCCGGTTTGGACGCTGGGCTACGATGCATCCGATCCGCTGGCGCGAGTCATCGCGGAGCGTATCGCACTGAACGCGCGCGACTCTGGGATGACGCTGCAAACAACAGCCAGCGCGGCCGCCGACATACGCCTGGTCCGCGTGCCGCTGCCCTCGCTCGATGCTTGGGTTGCGCTCAGCGAGCTGGCCCGTAGCCTGGGATTGCCGCAACCGAAATTCGATGGCGAACCCCTGCAGCCGAGTGCAAGCGCATCCACGGCGTACGCAGCGGAGAGTGCGTTATTGCAATCGCAGCGCGTAGTTCCCCTGCTGCATCTGCGCACTGCGGTTGCATTGGGGGCAAACGTGATGGGTTGGCGGGAAGATCCCGATGGCAGCTGGCGTTTGCAGGATGTCTGGCTGGAAACGGGGAAGCCTTGAGCTTTCGCCGCAAACTTCTGCTGGTATTCGCGCTGACGGTTTTCCTTTGCGTGGGCGCGGTCACCTGGATCGTATCCAGCGTGACCCGGCGCGCCTTCGAGCGGGCGAATGAAGCTCAAACGACGGCGTTGATCGCGCAATTTCGCCGCGAGTTCAGCCGGCGGGGTGACGAAGTGGCACACCGCGTGGAAACCATCGCGGGCAGCGACGCCGCGACCCGCATGGCGCTGGCGGTGAGCCGTGGTTCCGCGGACTATAGTGCCTACGTGAACGAGGCCAGGGCGCTCGCCGACAACCAGCAGCTGGACTTTCTGGAATTCGTGGACAGCAGCGGCACCATTCTCTCGTCGGCGCAGTGGCCGGCGAAATTTGGTTATAAGGAAAGTTCGCTGCCGGCGGGAGCGCTGTCGCCAGCCGCTTTTCTCCGGCAGGAGGAACTTCCCGACGGAGCGGCGCTGAGTCTTTCCGCCATCCGGCGGGTGGAGGTCGGGGACAAGCCCATTTTCGTAATAGGCGGCCGTCGCCTCGACCAGGATTTCATGGCCAGCCTTGAACTTCCGTCCGGCATGCGGGCCATGCTCTATCGCAACCTGGCCAGGGGCTTCTCCGCGCCGTTGCTGATCGCCCCTGCGGGCGACCCGCGGCAACCGGCGCTGCTGGCGCCCCTGATTGAGCAAGTCCAACAACAGCGGCAGGAAGCCACCGCTCTTCTTCACTGGTCAGGCAATGCGGCCGACGATGAGAGCGTCCATGCCATCCCCCTCAGCGGCCAGGATAAGCAGTTGCTGGGCATTCTGCTGGTGGGCAACACGCAGCGTCCCTATGTTGAGCTGCGCAATCGAATTCGCTCGGCAGCGCTGCTGGCGGGAAGCGTCGGCTTTGTTCTTGCCATCCTGTTCAGCGGATGGGCCTCCTCCCGGGTCACACGACCGGTTGAACAACTGGCAGAGGCGGCGCGGGAAGTGGCCGCGGGAAACTGGAACACGCGCGTTGAGGTGAATTCATCCGACGAACTGGGAGCTCTGGCCGAATCCTTCAACCGCATGACGGCAGAACTTCTCCAGCAGCGGGAACGCCTGGTGCAGGCCGAGCGCGTCGCGGCCTGGCGCGAATTGGCGCGGCGCCTGGCGCATGAACTCAAGAATCCATTGTTTCCTTTGCAGCTGACGGTGGAGAACTTGGTGCGGGCACGGCAGCAGAGCCCGGAGCAGTTCGATGAAATTTTTCCCGAGAGCTCCTCCACCCTGCTGGCGGAGATCGCGAATCTGAAAACCATCATTTCGCGGTTCAGCGAATTTTCCCGCATGCCGCAACCCCAGTTTCAGCAGGTGCAGGTCAACGACATCGTGCAGAATGTCGCGCGCCTGCTGCAGGCGCAACTGCAGTCGCCGGAGCATCCCGTTGAATGCCGGCTTGAACTGGCGGAGAGCCTTGCGCCCATCGCTGCAGATCCGGAACTGCTGCATCGGGCTTTTTCCAATCTCGCGTTGAACGCGATAGATGCCATGCCTGAGGGCGGTACGCTCACCATGCGCACGCGGCAGAGCGGGGACCGGGTCACGGTGGAAATTGCAGACACCGGTACCGGCCTGACGCCCGAAGAGTGCGAGCGCCTCTTTACGCCGTACTACACCAGCAAAGCGCATGGCACCGGACTCGGACTCGCCATCGTGCAATCCATCGTGAGCGACCACGGCGGCCGGATCAGTGTGCGCAGCCAGCCGGGACGAGGCGCTACATTTATGATCGAGCTGCCGGGCAATAGGGACAAGCTGGCGGCGGGCTAAGGAGATATCGTGTATCAGAAAGCGGGGCCTCAGAAGGCGCATCTGCTGATCGTGGACGACGAAGCCAATACCCTGGCCTCCCTGGCGCGCGCATTTCGTCTGGCCGGCCACGAAGCGACGCTGTGCGACAACGCCGCCAAGGCCCTGGAACTGGCTCGCACCCAGACTTTCGATTTGATCCTCTCTGACGTAGTCATGCCGGGCAAGGATGGCCTCTCGCTCCTGGAAGACTTGAAGTCCCAGGGAGTCACAACGCCCGTGGTCATGATGTCGGGTCAGGCGCATATCGATATGGCGGTGCGGGCCACCCGGCTGGGGGCGCTCGATTTTCTGGAGAAACCTGTCTCCACGGAAAAGTTGCTGCTTACAGTGGAGAATGCGCTCAAGCTGCAGCGGCTGGAGTCGGAAAACCGACAGCTCCGGCAACGCCTCGGGAAACACGAAATCGTGTGGACCGGCGAGACCATGAAAAAGCTGATGGCCCAGATTGAGCGCGTGGCCGCCAGCGAAACCCGGGTCTGCATTCTGGGCGAAACCGGCACCGGCAAGGAACTGGTAGCGCGCACGCTGCATGAGCGCAGTCCGCGCGCCGGCGGTCCCTTCATCACTTTAAACTGCGCCGCCGTTCCGGCTGAGCTGATCGAGTCTGAACTGTTCGGGCACGAAAAAGGCTCTTTCACGGGCGCCGCCGGCCGCCATATCGGCAAATTTGAACAAGCGGAGCGAGGCACGATTTTTCTCGATGAAATCGGCGACATGCCTCTGCCCATGCAGGCCAAACTGCTGCGCGTGCTGGAGGAAGGCGAAGTCGAGCGCATCGGCGCCGACAAGCCCACCAAGGTGGATGTGCGGGTGGTGGTGGCTACCCATCGCAACCTGGAATCGCTGGTGCGCGACGGCAAGTTCCGCCAGGACCTGTTTCACCGGATTTACGTCTTCCCCCTTCTCTTGCCCTCCCTTCGGGAGCGAAAGGAGGACATCCCCGTCCTGATACAGCATTTTGCGGCTCAAGTCTGCGCCCAGAATAACTGGAAGCTGCTAACCTTCAGTCCGGAGGCGATTCAGAAACTCCAGGCGCATAGCTGGCCGGGCAATGTTCGCGAGCTGCGCAACGTCGTGGAACGGCTGATCCTGCTGGCGACTGACGGTGAAGTAACTGGGGACACCGTCGAGATGGCGTTACCCAGCGGGGTTATGTCCCCAGCCTCCCCGACCGGCTCGGGCACCCTGGCGGAACGGACGCAGGACTTTGAGCGGGAAGTCATCCTGGCCGAGCTGAAACGCAGCCACTTCCACGTTACCAACGCCGCGAAGGCACTGGGCCTGGAGCGTAGCCACTTCTACAAGAAAGCGGAGCAATTGGGAGTCGATCTCCGGTCTTTACGCAACGAACCGGTGAATTGACACGAATTTCCACAGATTCAAACCACCGATAGGGACAATCCAAAAATACAGGACAAACTGTATTGGCTGCCCATACCCTTGGGTATAGACTAAACGGCACTGTAGGGTAGTGTCTGAAAGTGGCTCCCATCAAGGGGTTTCCGCCTGCCAGACCTGCCTGTTCGCTTCTGATTTTGCGGTCGATGGAAGCGCGAAGTTTCGCGCGATGTCAGCAAGAATTACACTGCAAAAGTTTTCCACAGGCGGCTAACGCGTTGCAAGGGTGGAGCATTCCCGTTTGGCAACTACGATGCTTACGTAGGGCATCCAGGGAAGTTTCGTCCGTAAGGCCAGGTAATTCTGGGGAGGTAGGTTATGGCTGCATTCCGGATATTCATAGCGGACGACCACGAAGTGGTGCGCAAGGGCTTATGCGCGTTGCTGCAGGCAGAGCCGGGGTGGGAGATCTGCGGTGAAGCTGCCGACGGGCGTCAGGCTACGGAAAAAGTCCGTGAATTGAAGCCTGACGCCATCATCCTCGACATCGGAATGCCCGGCTTGAATGGCCTGGAAGCGACTCGGCAGATCATCAAAGAGGATCCGCGCGCCCGCGTGCTCATTCTGACCTTCCATGACTCCGACCAGGTGGTGCGGGACGTACTGAATGCCGGCGCCCGGGGATTCCTGCTGAAATCCGATGCCGCCCGCGATCTGGTGGTTGCGGTCGAAGCTCTCAAGCGAGATAAGACCTACTTTACTTCGAAAGTCGCAGCCATGGTGCTGGACGGATACCTGAAAGGCGGGACCCAGGCGGCCGCCATTGCCGTGGGCCGTGACCGGCTTACTCCGCGGGAGCGCGAAGTGGTACAGCTGCTGGCCGAGGGTAAGAGCACGAAAGAGGTTGCGGTGGCGCTGGGCCTGAGCGTGAAGACGGCGGAAACTCACCGCTCGAATATCATGCGCAAGCTGCAATTGCACTCGGTCAGCGATCTGGTGCTGTACGCCGTCCGGAACAATATTGTTCACGTGGTCCAACCTACGATTGAGTAGGGGTTTGGAATTCTTCGGGTTGCGTCGGGCCATTCGGCATGCTTGGCGAGGATGCAATCGTATTCGATCTTCGCGCCGGATGCGGCCCAGGCGCACACAACTTCAGGATTGGTTTTGAGTTCACCCTATACAGCAAGTTAATGAAACCACTACAGGGTGCACCGGATAGACCCTGATCGCTTCTGCACCTAGTCTTATCGTCGTTATGAAAACCGATTTGCAAGGGTCAATTTCAGACCTGGGAGGCAGACGCGTGACGAACCAGAACATTCCTATGGCAATGAACTCCGATGCGAATTGCACAGTCCGATCAAGTACGGACCTTGAATTGGTCAAGCGCGCCCAGCGAGGCGACTCGGAAGCCTTTGCCGCTCTGTTCCACGCGCACAAGGCGAGGGTCTATTCCATTTGCCTGCGCATGACCAACAACGCAGCGCAGGCTGAAGACCTTACCCAGGACGCATTTCTGCAGGTATTCCGGAAACTCTCCACCTTTAAGGGAAATTCGGCGCTGTCCACCTGGCTCTATCGCATCGCGGTCAATACCGTTCTGATGCACTTCCGAAAGAAGGCGCTGAAACAGATTTCGCTGGACGAGCCCTCGAGTCATGATGCCAAGATGGTGCGCCGTGAGTACGGCAGCCGCGATGGCAGACTTTCAGGATCGGTGGACCGCATTACGCTGACCCGCGCCATCAAAGATCTGCCCGCCGGTTACAGGACCATCTTCCTGCTGCACGAAGTGGAAGGCTACGAGCACCAGGAGATCGCGAAGATACTGGATTGCTCGGTGGGAAATTCCAAGTCGCAACTGCACAAGGCAAAGCTCAGGATTCGCGAATTCCTGGCCGAGCCCGGCAAGGCCGGAATCGAAGCGCAGGAGGCAGCCGCGCAGGAGACTGCCGCACGCCAGCGCAAGAATCCACGTTCAGAACTCGGTTTTGCCGAAGCGGTCTGAATGTAGGCGCGAGCGTCCCGCTCGTGCAGCAACCACCAGAAACCACGTGGGGACAGCCGCCCTCGGCTGTCCGGCGGAGCAAAGCTCCGCAGTTTTCGTATCAAAAAAAGCGAGCCGCGCCGGGGGCGGCTGTCCCCACCTGTTCCACATCACGATCACCGCTGGCCCCATTTCAGCTTGGTGCGCAGCACGTCAAAGAATGTTCCCTGGGTATGCAGCAGCGTGACCTGGTGTTGTGATTTGCGGCACAGCACGCGGTCCCCGTCCAGCATGGGCATGCCGATCTGGCCGTCGATGCTGAGGTAGGCTTCGTCCTCTCCGGTCTTGACCACAATCTCGATTTCCGAAGTATCGCGAACCACCAGCGGACGATGAGTGAGGGAGTGCGCCGAGACCGGCGTAACCACGAATGCGTCCACGGAAGGCATCAGGATGGGACCGCCGGCCGCCAGCGAATAAGCCGTCGAACCGGTGGCGGTGGAGACGATCAGGCTGTCGGCCTGGTAGCTCGACACGAATACCCGGTCAATGTAAACGTCGCAGTGATTCAGCCGGGCGATGGTGCCTTTGCCGACCACCACATCGTTGAGCGCTTCGTAGCTCCCGACGGGAGCGTCTTTGCGCAGCACATCACAGTGCACCATGGACCGCCGGTCCAGATTGCAACAACTTTTCTCGATATCCCGCAGCGTGGAATACAAATTTTCCAGCGGCACTTCGGTAAGGAATCCCAGCGAACCCAGATTGATGCCGAGCACCGGAATTCCGGCCTTGGATACCGCCCGGGCTGCGGAGAGCAGCGTTCCATCTCCACCCAGCACCACCACGAAGTTCAGCGCACGGGAGGCCATCTGTTCCCGCGCGAGCACTTCCACGCCGGGAGCAAAGGGCGCGGTCTCGGGATCGACTACAACCTGGTATTGGCGCTCGCGAAACCAGGCCAGCAGGGGTGGAACGATATCTGCCAGTTCCGCTTTGCCCGGCTTGGAGATGATGCCGGTGGACTTCGTGGTTGAAACAACATTCGAGGTAGCCATGATGAAAGTCGAATTGTACAGAAATTCCGGGCAAAAGCCGTAACCACGGAGGACGCAGAGGACACGGAGGAAAAACTAGAATTGCCCGTACAACAGGAATTCGCGATTGCCTTCCCCACCCAGGATGGGGGATTCGATCACGTCGGTCCGGGTGCATCCC
>Ga0207711_10000649_pt1 | contig 34680 bp, 26 predicted proteins | sample KBSS34metaG_FD_184401 | JGI IMG/M metagenome (GOLD analysis project Ga0207711, IMG submission 184401) | Switchgrass rhizosphere microbial communities from Kellogg Biological Station, Michigan, USA - KBS S3-4 metaG (SPAdes) (version 2) | ecosystem: Host-associated > Plants > Roots > Rhizosphere... | reverse complement strand
ACGGTGAAGGCGCCGCGCCGCGCGTCGATCAGGCCCAGCCCCGCGCGCTGGAGCGCCGCCACGATGGCAGGCCCAAACAGGCAGCCGAGATCGGCCGCGAGGAAGGGCAGCCAGGCGAACAGCGCGATCTGCTTCAGATCGAAATGGCGGACCGTCATCAGATAGAGCGGCATCCAGAACGAGAGCGTGCCCCACGTCGGATCGGCGAGGAAACGCGGCAGCGCGATGCCCCACACATTCCTGTTGCCGAGCAGCGAGAGGATGGACGGCCGCTCCCCGGAGGCGAGCGCGGTTTCCTGCCCGGCGGCGATATAGGCGCGCTCCTCCGCGGTCAGCCGGCGATGACGGGCGGGCGGCGCATACCAGACGAGCCACAGCACCACCCAGACAAGGCCGAGCGCGCCCGCCACCACGAACGCCATGCGCCAGCTATGGGTGAGGATCGCCCAGGCGACCAGCGGCGGCGCGAACACCGCGCCGAACGACGCGCCGATGTTGTAGAGCCCCGCGGCGAAGCCCCGCTCGCGCGCCGGAAACCATTCCGCCACCACCTTCATGCTGGCGGGGTGCGCCGATCCTTCCACCAGCCCCAGCGCCCCGCGCAGGCCGGCGAGGCTCACCCAGCCGGTGGCGAAGCCGTGCGCCATGGTGATGACCGACCAGGCCGCCGCGAAGATCGCGAAGCCGATCTTGAGGCCGATCGCATCCAGCACATAGCCGCACAGCGGCTGCATCATCACGCCCAGCTGGAAGGCGCCGGTGATCCAGGAATATTGCTGGCTGCTGATATGCTGCTCGGCCAGGATGGTCGGCGCGGCGACGCCCAGCACGCTGCGAGCCAGATAGTTGATGATCATGGCGAGCGTCACCAGGCCGATGATCGACCAGCGAAGCTTCGCAAACCTGCCCAGACGCGACACACCGCTCTCCCGTTTTTTGGTAACGTTATCAGCCGTTCGCCGGGAGTCGAGCCCCAATCTCCGGCCGATCCGGCTTGCCATCGGCCGCCCGGCGCCTTCCGCTGGTCCCGATACCGGAGGGCCCGCGCGCCAATTGCCCTTCAAGACAGCCCGAAATTCCCCCATAGCGGCATCGGCCGGCCGCTCTTCGCCCACGAAAATATATCCATGATGCGCACGAAATGGGGAACGCTATCATCACTATGATCCGTTTTTCGCCTCGATGCCTCCATAAGACCATCGGCTCATCCGCTTGGCGGGCCTTGCCCGCTCTGCTGTAAAGCGGTGAATGTCTTGAGGGCGTGACGGGGGGTGCCTCGTCCGGTGGGTGGAGGAAACGGGATTGGACAAGCCGACGCGGCGCGCAAGGAGCGCCACGATCGTCGATGTGGCGAAGCGGGCCGGCGTATCGCCGATGACGGTTTCCCGCGTCATCAATTCGGGCAGCGGCGTGCGGCCGCTGACGCGCGAAGCTGTCGAGCAGGCGATCCGCGATCTCAACTACACGCCCAATCTCGCCGCCCGCCGGCTGGTGACGGACAGCGAGGTGCGGATCGGCATCGTCTATTCCAACCCTTGCGCGGCCTTCATGAGCGAGTTCCTCGTGGGTATCTTCGAGGAGGCGACCGCCAAGGGCGCCCATCTCCATCTCGCCTCCGGGCATGATGGACGGGCACCGCAGCCGGACGCCATCGATGCCATGCTCGCGGCGGGCCTTGCCGGGGTGATCCTCGCGCCACCGCTGGGCGAGGCGCTCACCATCCGCCGGCAGATCGCCGAGGCCGGGCTGCCGATGGCCGTGGTGGGCGGCCGCTCCGACGGCGAGGCACTCTCCGTCCGCATCGACGACCGCAAGGCCGCCCATGACATGACCCGGCACCTGCTGGAGACCGGACATCGGCGGATCGGCTTCATCCTCGGCAATCCCGATCAATCCGCCAGCGCGGACCGGCTGAGCGGCTTCCACGACGCGGTGCGTGAGGCGAGGGGCGTGGAGACGATCGTGGCGCAGGGCGATTTCAGCTACGCCTCCGGCCTCGCCGCAGCCGAGCAGCTTCTGGACAGCGCCGCCCCGCCCACCGCCATCTTTGCCAGCAGCGACGACATGGCGGCGGCGGTCGTCTCGGTCGCGCATCGCCGCCATCTGGACGTGCCGCGGGATTTGACCGTCGTCGGCTTCGACGACACCACCGCCGCCGTCACGCTCTGGCCGCCGCTCACCACCGTGCACCAGCCGGTGCGCGACATGGCCGCCATGGCGATGGACCTGCTGATGCAGGACCTGCGCACCGACGACCCCGATCGGGTGACCCCGCGCGAACATATCCTCCACCACCGGATCGTGGAGCGCCAGTCGACGGCGGCTCCCCGCAAAGCCGCATCCGGCAATTCTTCTTGACATTGTGAACCATATTGGTTATATAGCGCGCCAACCGCTGAGCCTCTGATCAGGGTAAGGCGACCAGCATCCGGCCCCCGTGAATGTCACACGGACAACCCGGACGCGGCCGGCGCGAGAACTTCTCTCCACCGGGCCACTGCATCGGCTCCTTCGTAGCGGAAGGCCCCCCGGTGCAGCCGCCGAACCCATCAGGGCACCGCCACCGCTCTTCCGAGAGCCCGGCAATCGCCCGAGCCTCCGCCGTCTGGCTTGAAGACAGGCATCGCGCCGGCCGCACCCTTCTTTCGGGTCCGCCTCGCTTCCCTCCCTACAGGACAGGTGCGCCCGCAAATCCTACAGCGGCACGAGTGGGGGACACGATCCTTCCCGCATGAGCCCCCCCCCGTTCGTCCCGAGCGAAGTCGAGGAACGTGAAGCGGGCGCGGCACTTGGGGCACGTCCCTCGACTACGCTCGGGACGAACGGGGGGAAGGGGCGCGTGCCCTCTCTTCCTTCCTCCCCGTCACCGTCAAATTCGCCTTCATCCCCCAATCCCCCCTCGTCATGCCGGACTTGGTCCGGCATCCCGCTTGCCACAGGCGACGGAGCCCCAAGAAGAAGCGGGATGCCGGGTCAAGCCCGGCATGACGGGGGAGTATGATCCCACCCCCTCCCGCACAAACCGCAGAAAACCACCGGACTTCCGCCGGACACACGCCAAGCCGTCTTCCCCTTCGCCAATTCCGCCGCTTATGATCGCCACGGGGGGCTCAGGAGATGTAAGCGATGCGGTTTGTGGCTGGATGGTGTCTGGTTGGCGCAGCAATGTTGATGGCGGGCGCGCAAGCCCAGACGCCAGCCGATCCGCATCTCGATCTCGAAGATATCCACGGCGCCGCCGCCATGGCGAAGGTGGAGGGGTGGAACACGCGCTCGCTCGCCGCGCTGGAGGCGCAGCCCCATTTCGCCGATTATCAGGCCCGCGCGCTCACCCTGCTCTCCGATCCGCACAAGATCGCCGATCCGGATCGGATCATGCGCGATCAGGTGACGAACTTCTGGCAGGACGATGCGCACCCGCGCGGCGTGTGGCGCGTCTCCCCGCTGGCCGCCTATGCCGCCGGCAAGCCGCAATGGCGCACGCTGATCGATATCGACGCGCTCGATCGGCAGGAGGGGCGCAAATGGGTGTTCAAGGGCGCCTCCTGCCTCTCCCCCGCTTATGTGAAGTGCATGGTGCGGCTGTCTGACGGCGGCGGCGACGCGGTGGTGGTGCGTGAGTTCGATCTGAACACCGCCCATTTCGTGGAAGGCGGCTTCACGCTGCCCGTCGCCAAGACGGAGGTGAACTGGGCCGGCCCCGACGCGCTCTATGTCGCGACCGATTTCGGCCCGGACAGCACCACCACCTCGGGCTATGCGCGCATCGTGAAGCTGTGGAAGCGCGGCACCCCGCTCAGCGCCGCGACGCTGGTGAGCGCGGGGGAGAAGACCGACGTGGGCATCAGCGTGCGCGTCGTGGCCGATGGCGACCGGCGGTGGCCGCTGCTCGTCCGCGGGGTTGATTTCTATCACCACAAGCTGAGCCATATCGCCCCCGACGGGCGCCTCATCCCCTCGCCCCTGCCCGATGATGCGGATGTTTCCGCCGTGATCGACGGCCGGCTGATCGCCAAGCTCCAGAGCGCGTGGATGGGCCGCTCGGCCGGCACGCTGGTCGCCTATTCCCTCCCGGACCTGCTCGCCGGCAAGACGCCCGCGATCGAGACGGTGTTCGTGCCCAACGCGCATCAGGCGATCGAGGAAGTGGAGGCCAGCCGCTCCCTCCTCTGGGTGAAGCTGCTCGACGATGTGTCGGGCCGCCTCCTCCCGCTGCGCCGCGCGGCGGACGGCACGTGGAGCGGCCAGCCCGTGGCGCTGGCGGACAAGTCCACCATCCACCTGAACGCCGTCGCATCGAACAGCGATATCGCCTTCGCCACCGTCGACGGAATGCTGACGCCGCCCACCCTCTACCGCGTCGCCCCCGGCGAGGCGCCGGTGGCGGTGCAGGCGCTGCCGGCCCGTTTCGATGCCTCCAACATGATGGTGGAGCAGCGCTTCGCCACCTCGAAGGACGGCACGCGCATCCCCTACTTCCTCGTCCGCCGCAAGGACGTGAAGGGGCCGGTGCCGGCCTATATCCACGCCTATGGCGGCTTCAACGACGCCCAGACCCCCACCTACCTCGTCAACGAGCCTTATCGCTCCGGCCCGGCCGGCCTCTTCTGGGTGGAGGAAGGCAAGGCCTATGTGCTGGCCAACATCCGGGGCGGCGGCGAATATGGCCCGGGCTGGCATGATGCGGCGCTGCGCGAGAAGCGGCAGAACGCCTATGACGATCTCTATGCCGTCGCCGAGGATCTGGTGCAGGCCGGCATCACGCAGAAGGGCCGCGTCGCCGTTTCCGGCCGGTCCAACGGCGGGCTGATGGCGGCCGTCGCCCTCACCCAGCGGCCGGACCTGTTCGGCGCGGCGGTGATCGGATCGCCGCTGATCGACATGAAGCGCTATTCGCACCTGCTGGCCGGCGCCTCGTGGATGGGCGAATATGGCAACCCGGACGTGCCCGCCGACTGGGCATTCATCTCGCAATATTCGCCCTACCAGAACTTGAAGACCGGCGTGCATTACCCGACGCCGTTCATCTACACCTCCACCCGCGACGATCGCGTCCACCCCGGCCACGCCCGCAAGTTCGCCGCGCGGCTGGAGGATTACAACGATCCCTTCTTCTATTACGAAGCGACCGAAGGCGGCCACGCCGCCGGTGTCGAGCCCAAGGAAGACGCACTGCGCGCCGCACTGGTGACGAGCTATCTCAACCTCGAACTGCCGTGATGCAGCGCCGGGGCTGCTCATAAGGCAGCCCTGGTGGAAGACGGCTTGCGGCTCTGTCAGGTTGGGCGGGATAGGCGCGGTCGCGCATGCGATGGAGCCGGCGGGTGGAGCATCGCTGGCCACCGTGGTGATCGGCGGGCTGATCTCGGCGACGCTGCTCACCCTGTTCGTGCTGCCGACGCTCTATGCCCGCCTGGGCCGGCGCTCGGGCGATGGCAAGTCGGGACAAGAGAGGGAAATTATCTGAGTGTCCGGGGCGTCAGAGGCCCCGGAACGGCGGTTGCGGCATGGCACGCCATGCCGCTCCACGCGCCGGGATGGCCCGGAAGGGGATGGCGTTGCACCGGCGATCCCGATCGTGTCGAGCCGGCTGCTGTTCGGCCGCCGGCCAGATCCCCAAAGCGATACTCCTCCACAAAAATGGGGTGCCGGGGATCAGCGGCACCCCAGTTGGAGGTCTTAGAAGCGGACGTGCGCGCCCACGGTGAAGCGGCGTCCGTAGTGCCAGACATCGAGGAGCTGGTTCTTGAACCGGCCGTGCGTGCTCTGCACCGCGTCGTTCAGGTTGAGCGCCTCGAAGAACACGCTGTACGTCTTGTTGATGTCGTAGCTGGTGCTGAAGTCCACCTGCGTGCTGGCATTCACGAAGGTCGGTTCGGCGCCGAAGGCAGAGTTGTTCTGGTTCTGGCCGAACTGCTGCAGATACTGATCGCGCCAGTTCACCGCGACACGGGCCTGGAAGCCGTTCTTGTCGTAGAAGCCCACGAAGTTCGCGGAGTTGGCAAGGCCGGTAACCGCAAAGCCGGTCTGCGTGATGTTCTGGGCGTCGTACGGCTTGTTGGTATCGACGAACGTGGCGTTGGCGTTGAAACCGAAGCCGGTGTCGCCGAACACATGCTGCAGGGCGAGCTCGACGCCCTTCACCGTCGCGTCCGGACCGTTCAGCGACTGGGACACGGTGAACACAGCCGGCTGCCCGGTGGCCGGATCGATCACGCCATTGATGGTCTGGCGCTGCGTGCCGGTGACGATGAAGTTCGTCACATGCTTCGCGAAGAAATCGATCGAGAGGTACGAGTTACGGCGATAATACCACTCGCCGCCGATATCGAAGTTATCCGACAGATAGGGCTGCAGAAGCGGGTTGCCGCCCGTTGCCACCAGAGCGTTCACGCGGCCACCTACGCCCGTGAGCACCGGAGTCAGCTTGTTCAGCGGCGGGCGCGTGAGCGTCCGCGAAGCGTCGAAGCGGAGCTTCACCTTGTCCGTCACGTCCAGGGCGAGATCGATGCTCGGCAGGAAGTAAGCGTAGGACGACTTGGTCGAAACCGCCTGCGTGCCCGAGAAGGCGATGACATAGGCCGTCGGATCGCTCGACGGGATCGTCAGGCTGATCGGCAGCGTGCCAAGGCCCGCCGACACGATCTGCGTCACCTCCTCACGCGCGCCGAGGTTGATGTGCAGCGGCATGCCCGCAACATCGGTCGTCTGGCTGAGCGTCAGGAAGCCCGCCCAGGTTTCTTCCGTGATGTGCTGGACGCTGCCCGGATCGGTGACCGGGGCCAGGATACCATGATAGTTGTTCAGCCCGTCGGTCGGGTTATTCGGATAGTTGAAGCCCGGAATGTTCTTTGCGTACGGATCGCCCAGGCTCTGCAGGAAGTTCTGGAAGGCGACCGCGCTGTAGATCGGCAGCGTCGGCGGCAGCACGCCGGAGAAGCCCGGGATGAAGCCCTTCGTGTTGAACGTGCCGGTGATCAGGCCCGCCGGGATCGGAACGCCCGTGGTTCGGCCGGACGCCGGGCCGTAGCCGCCATAAGCCTGCCAGAAGTTGTTGAAGAACGTGTTCTCGTTATGGAGGTTGAAGTCATCCTTGATGTACTGGCCGCCAAGGCGGATCTTCAGGCCATTGTCGCCAGTATAGGATGCTTCCAGTCGCGCCTGCTTGATATCGTCGCTGTTGCGCTGGGTCTGGTTGGTCGCAACGTGCGTGCCGATCAGCGCCTGATCCAGGAATTCCGCCGCATTGCCGTTGGGGCCGTAGGCCGAGATGACCGGGATGTTGCTGCTGCTGTTGCCGTTGACCTTCACGCCCAGCGTCGTGCCCAGCGTGTTGCCGTAGCCGATATCGCCACCGCGCGCGCCGGTGTTGCCGTTCGGGTTCAGATAGCTGCGGCTCCAGCTCGCATCGGCGTCGAAGTGGAGATGCTCGGTGGCTTCCCACTTCAGGTTGGCGCCGAGCTGGTTGGTCTGGAGGACCTGGCTGTTGGTCGCGGCGGTGAAGTCGAACGGCGTGCCGGGCTGCAGGAAGTCCGTGATCGTGCCGTTCTTGTCCTGCGTGATGTTGCGCAGGTCGCCCTGGTTGAACCACACGCCGAAGCCGTTGGTGGTTGTGTCGACCCGCTGGTGCGAGAAATTGTCGTCGACCGTGAACATCACCGCATCGGACGGGTGCCATTGCAGCGCGATACGCCCGTCGAAGCGCTCGTCCTTGATGTGCTGACGCTCTGCACCATACTGCTGCTGATACCAGCCGACGACGCTCTTGCGGTCGCTCGGCGCCGAGGTGGTGGCGTCGGACGGGGCGCAGGTCGCGGCGGTGCTTCCGGCCAGCTGGCACGGCGCGAACAGGCCGCCTTCCCAGCCGGAGACGAAGACGCGATCGGTCTGCGTATCGTGGCGGGTGTAGATGCCGTCAACGAGCACGCCCAGCGTATCGTCGGCGAAGGTGTTGCTCAGCAGCAGGCCGCCCGACGGCGCCCAGCGGCCTTCGCCATCCTGCACCGATCCCGATCCGGTCGCGGCGAGGCGGAAGCCCGGATGATCGAAGGGCTTGGGGAACTTGATGTTGATCGTCGCACCGATCGCGCTGGCGTTCAGCGCATCGTCCGGCGTCTTCAGCACGTCCAGCTCGCCGACGAAGTCCGCGCCCACGGTGCTGAAATCGATCGCGCGGTTGCCCGTCGCGCTGGAGATGCGGCGGCCGTCATACAGGGTGGTGACGAAGTCGCCGCCGAAGCCGCGCACCGTCACGCCCGTCGGATCACCGCGCGAACCGTCACGCGAGATGGAGACGCCCGGCAGGCGCTGCATGGCTGCCGCGATGTTGGAATCGGGGAATTTACCGATGTCCTCGGAGGAGATGGCGTCCACGATGCCCGACGACGAGCGCTTGATGTCAAGGTTGCGCTGGAGCGAACCGCGCAGGCCGGTCACGATGATCTCAGTGACGGCGCTCTGTCCTTCCGGCGCCTGGCCAGCGCCGGAGGCGACGGCCGCGACCGTGCCGTCCTTCGCGGCTCCCCCATTCGAATCGACCGGCACCGCCGATACCGCGCCGGGAGCGGCAGTTTGCGCAGCGACCGGAGCCGACAAGGCCAGGGCCAACACACTCGTCGCTCCGAACAGCATCCCCATCCGCCCGGCGACAGACGCGCCAGCGGACCAAGAACCACGATTTCCGTGCAGCATTCTATCTCCCCTCCCTAATCGCATCCTTTAGAGATGCCGGGCACGCCCGAAAATCGGCCGCGCAAGATCGGGGAAGGCGATTGCCTTTTGAGTCATCAGACCGGACAAACCCCCTCCCCGGCATTTCTTTTTTTTAACAATATGCCAGAACGGGTAGCGCTATCAAGAACCTTTGTCTGAGTTTTATACTGTAGGCTAATCCACGCCCCACGATCGGCGCTATCCGCCGCGAAAAATGGCGGATATTCGTGCCTTTGAAATGAATGCGGAGCCATCACATGGTACGACTTGAACTGTTGGACGCCATCAGCCACGGCGACGTCCGTATTCGGACGCAACCCGATGCCCGGCTGGGCGATGCGCGGCACTTCGTTCCGATCGTCGTGGGGGAATTTGCGAGACTCGCCGCGCATTACCCCATCCTGCTGACCAAATCGGCGGAGACGGGGGCCTTCTTCATCGGGGCGATGCTGGGCATCGAGGCCGGCGAAAACCTGTTCCTGAAGCCATCAGGCGGGCAGGACAGCTATCGCCCGCTGGAGATGCGCCGCGGCCCCTTCTTCATTTCCGGCGACAATCTCGCCATCGACATGGATCACCCCCGCGTCAGCCGGGCCGAGGGCGAGCCGCTGTTCGATCCCGATCGGCAGCCGAGCGGCTATCTTCGCGATGTCCAGTCCATCATCACGCAGCTCCAGCAGGGCCTCGACGAGACCGCCGCGTTCGTCGAGCTATTGCTCACGCTGAAACTGGTGGAGCCGATCGACATCTCGCTGGGCTTCGACGACGGCAGCCGCTTCCACCTCGAAAGCCTCTACACGATCAGCAGCGACCGGCTGCACGCACTGCCCGACGAGCGCATTCTGGAGCTTTTCCACCGAGGCCATCTGCGCCTCATCCACACGATGATCGGCTCGCTCGATCAGATTCCCGCGCTCGCGACGATGCGGAACAACCGGATCGCCGAAGGCGCCTGAGTGCAGGGGGAGCGGGGCCACCGCCGCGCTCCCCATTCCGTTCAGTGGCGGTAGAGCGGCATCTCGCCCGCCACCTTGCTGCGCAGGCGATAGATGCCGGTCGAGGCGGTGATGTACACCGTGTGGCCGTCTTCCGCGAAGGCGAGGTTGGCGGCCACTTCGGGCAGGCGAATCTGGCCCAGCACCTTGCCTTCGGGCGTGATGATGCGGATGCCGCCCGGCCCGGTCGTCCAGATATTGCCCGCCATGTCGATCTTGAGGCCGTCCGGTCCGCCCTTCCCCTCGGGATGGGCATAGTCGATCAGCATGCGCGGGTGGGAAAGCGCGCCGTCCGCCCCGACGTCATAGGCGCGCACGAACATGTGCGGCCCATAGTTGGAGACGTAGAAGGTCTTGCCGTCCGGCGAGAAGCCGAGGCCGTTGGGGAGGGTCAGGTCGGTGATGACCGCCGTCAGCTTGCCGCCGGCATAACGGTACACGCCGTTGAAGGGCAGTTGCTTGCCCGGATCCTTGTCCATCTTCGGCAGGCCGAAGGGCGGATCGGTGAACCACAGCGCCCCGTCTTTCGCGAAGACCAGATCATTGGGGCTGTTGAGCCGTTTGCCCCGATAGTCGGCGAGGAAGGGGTGGATGCCGAGCTTCGCATCCAGCCGCACGATGGCGCGTCCGCCCTGCCGCACCATCAGCACCGACCCATCCCTGTCGGTCGCCATCGCGTTGGAGCCGAGGTTCGGCCCCGGCCACGGCGCGGGATAGCCACCGGCCTTGTCGATCAGCAGCTCCACCTTGCCGTCGGGCGAGAGCGCATACATGCGATCCTTGCCGAGATCGGAGAACCACAGCCGCCCCTGCCGCCACATCGGCCCTTCGTTGAAGCCGAATCCGCTCGCCACCCGCTCGACCTGTGTACCGGGCGCGATCACGGCATCCAGCCCGGGATCGAGCCGCACGATCTCCATGGGCCGGGCCGCCTGCGCGCCCGTCGCCACGGCGACCGGCGGATCGGCACGCAACGCCGGCGCCACCATCATCGCCCCGCACAATGCGGCCGCAACCGCTCCCCCCATCCCCCGCATCGCGCTTCCCCCTTCAGACGGCGTCGGTGAGCAGGACGAGATAGTCCCGGTTCAGCACCGTGTTCTCGATGAGCGGCCAGTTCTTCTGGTGGATGGCGGAGTGGATCCACACCTGCCGCTGCTCCTCGCTCTCATAGGTAAGCTGGAAACGATAGTTGATCCCCGCGGCCGGCGCCGGTCGCCCCTGGATCACTTGCCTGATCTTCAGCATCTTGAGATCGATGAAGCCGCGCCCCTGGAAGCTCTGGGCGGCCGGCAGGAAATGGTTATGGAAGGCATCCAGCATCTCCTGCTCGCGCCGGGGGTCCACGGCCAGATCGCAATAGAGCACGATCGGCTTGCGCCGCGCCGCCGGCACCGCCGCCCGCCCGATGCCGGCCGCGACCGCCCCGGCCCCCGCGCCGATCCATGCCACTGCCTTCAGCAATCCTCTCCGGTCCATGCGTCTTCTCCTTGTAAGCCTTCGATCAAGCCGGCAGATGGTCAACCGGGGCCGGCCTTGCCCGCGGTCGCCGCGGCAGGGGCGGCCGATGCGGACGCCGGGAAATTCTTCGCGAGATAATCGGCGATGGTCGCCATCTCCTCCGGCGACACGTCGGCGCCGCGATCCGCCATCAGCTGCACCGTGGCGGACCAGTCCGTGGCGCTCTTGCGCTGGGCGAAGATGGTATCCGTGGTGTGGCATGACGTGCAGCGCTCGTTGATGAGGCCCAGTGCCGGGCCGGGCGCCGGCGCCGGCGGGGCGGCCAGCAGGCCATGGAAGGCCAGCAGGGTCAGCGCCGAGCTCGTGGTAGCGATCGCGATCTTCCACATCATAAGCACCTCGTTGCAACGGGGACTCGTCAGGCAGGGTCAGGGCACCGAGAAGGCGAGCACGGCATCGCTGTTGACGGGCGCGCCCGCGAAGCCGCCGGTATCCACCGTCGCCAGATATTGCCGGCCCGACTTGCCGCGATAGGTGACGGGCATGCCGTAGATCGACGCCGGCAGGTCGAAGCTCCACAGCAGCTTGCCGGTGCGGGTATCGAAGGCGCGGATGCGGTTATCGTCGGTGGCGCCGATGAAGGTCAGCCCGCTGGCCGTCACGATCGGCCCGCCGGCGCTGGGCCGGCCGGTGTCGCGCATCCCCTCGGGCAGGCTGTCCGTCTGGCCCAGCGTTTGGCGCCAGGCGATCTTGCCGCTGTTCACGTCCACCGCGATCAGCTCACCCCATGGCGGCTTCTGGCAGGGAATGCGCTTCGCCTGATCCCAGAAATAGACGTAGCTCAGCTTCATGTTCCACGAGCCGTCCGCCTGTTGCGAAAGCTGCTCGGGGCTCGCCAGCGCGTTGGTGTTGACGATGTAGTAGCCGAGCTTCGGATCGAACGCGCCGCCGCCCCAATCCGTCCCGCCGAGGCTTCCGGGGAAGGAGGCCACCGCCGAATCCGCCCGCAGCGGCTGGAACATGCGGCTCTCCACGATATTCATGTCCTTCACGATCTGCTCGCAGCGCGCCTTGATATCGGGCGTGAGATCGTTGAGGTCGGACATCTTGAAGGACAGCCGGGTGAGCGGCGGGGGCGCCGCCGGCATCGGCTGGGTGGGCCACGGGGCTTCGCCCGGAATGTCGGTGTCGGTGGGAACCGGCACCTCCGTCACGTCGTAGAGCGGCTTGCCCGTCACCCGATCCAGCAGGAACAGGATCGACGTCTTGTTCATCACCGCGATGGCCGGAATGGTGCGACCGTCGCGCTTCACCTCCACCAGCGTGGCGGACGGCAGGTCCAGATCCCAGATGTCGTGATGCACCGTCTGGAAGTGCCAGAGATATTTGCCGGTCGCCGCATCCACCGCGACGATGGAATCGCTGAACAGGTTGGCACCCTTGCGATCCCCGCCCCAGCGATCGAAGGTCGGCGCGCCGAACGGCATGTAGAGGATGCCGCGCTTCTCATCGACGACCAGGAAGGTCCAGACGTTGACGCCGGATCGCTGCTGCCAGCTATTCCCCTCCCAGCTTTCATGCCCCACCTCGCCGGGCAGCGGCACGCTGTGGAAGGTCCATACCAGCTTGCCGGTGCGCGCATCCCAGGCGCGGACGTCGCCCCGCGCGCCCTTGGTCGGCATCTCCTGCACGCGCGATCCGGTGATGACCAGATTGCGATAGACGATCGGCGGGCTGCTCATGCCGAGCGGCGCGTGGGAAGCGCCGTTCATCACCTCGGGCGTCTTCATGTCGACGATGCCGTTGGTGCCGAAGCCGGAGACCGGCTTACCCGTCTTCGCGTCGAGCGCGATCAACTTGCCGGATCGGGTGCCGAACAGGATCTCCGGCGCCGCCCCGTCGGTACCGGGCCAATATTCGACGCCGCGGGTCGAGGGCTGGTCCCGCCCTTCCATCTTGTAGGCCCACAGCTCCCGCCCGGTATCGGCATCGAGCGCGACCACCCGGCCATAGGGCGTGGGAAGATACATCACCCCGTCGATCACCAGGGGAGAGGCTTCCGATGCGGCGAAGCCGGTCCGGCGGAAGCCGCCTCCGCCGCCCATCGTTTCTGGGTTCGCCGGCAACGCCGCGGCAGCCTCGGCGGCTCCGGCCGGGCGCATATGGTAGGTCCACGAGACTTTCAGCCGCGCGACATTGTCCGGCGCGATCTGCGTCAGCGGCGAATAGCGCATGCCGCCGGGATCGCGGCCATAGGTCGGCCAGTCGCCCGGCTTGGGAGCGGCATGGGCAGCGGCCATCGCCAGCGAGGCGACGCCCAGCGTGAGCAGCCGGCGCTTCACTGGCGGCCTCCTGCGCGGGGGAACCGTGTCGCGGCCATGAACGCCGTCTTCGCCGCCATGTCGCGGGCGACCCCGATCACCATGAGCTCAAGCGGTTCGGCGCCGGTTGCCTTCAGCGTGCGGGATTGGCCGATGTCGACCGGGATGGCGTCGCCGCCCCGGATCGGCGCCGTCTCGCCATCCACGGTCACGGTGCCGCTGCCGCCCATCACATAAATGGCCTCGCTCATCCCCGCCTTCGCCGCCGGGCCGACCGAGGCGCCCGGCGGGATCAGCAGATGATCGACGTAAGACCAGGGCGTGGAGAAAACGGTCGGGTCCAGCGCACGGCGATACTGCACCGTGCCGGTGCCGCCCTCCATGTTGGCGACCGGCTTCAGCAGCGACCGATCGAGATGCATGGTGATGAACTGGGGGATCGCGTCGAGCGGCACGCCCTGCCGGGGATCGCCCAGATTGAAGGCATCATAGCTCTTGGTGGTGCTGACATTGATGTTCAGCCACTGCACCGGCTTGTCCGTGGGATTGTAGATGCCGTGGGCATGGCCCATCCGATCGGGCGCGCCCACCGGCCCCTTCAGCAGCGACGTCCGCCCATCGACGGTGAACTCGGCCTCTCCGTCCAGAATCACGAACATCTCCTCGCAGGCATTGTGGAAATGCTGGCCGATGCCGCTGTGCGGGGCGATCACGCCGCGGTGGATGAAGAGCAGGTTGGTGCCGAGCGCGTCGGCCCCCAGGATCGGCCCGAACGCCATCGAGCCCGCGCCGTCATGCACCTTCTCGATATGGTGGAAGCGAGCCGGATCGCTGTGGCCGATCCGCTCGGCCAGCGGCACGGCCGCCATGGCCGACGCCCCTGCGCCCCAGATCAATGGCGCCAACGCGCACGCGAGCAGATGCGTCCTCAAGCCGCCCCCTCCTCCCATCACTGGCTCTTTGCCGGCCTTTTTGCGGGCGATCCGCGGCCGGCCCAACGGCCGTTGTTCTTTGTTGGGAAGCATGCTAGCAGCGCTTCAGATCATATACAATATGATCCTGCAACGCCCGCAAAGGGTGGCGGAAGGGAGGGGGAATGGCCCGGTCAGAGCGTTCGCGCGTCAGACTTCTGCTGATTTTCATGCTGTTCGTCCTCAGCGCCATTGCCTTTCTGGATCGGACCAACATCTCCGTCGCCGGCGTGAAGATGCGTGTCGATTACGGGCTGGCGCCGGTGACGCTGGGCTGGATCTTCAGCGTCTTCCTGCTGGGCTATGCCGCCTTCCAGGTGCCGGCCGGGTGGCTGGCCGGGCGCTTCGGCCCGCGTCGGGTGCTGACGGTGGCGATCCTGTGGTGGGGGCTGTTCACCGCCCTCACCGCGATGGTGCCCACCGGTGCGGAACATGCGGTGCTGCTGCTGGTGCTCGTGCGGCTGGCGCTCGGTGCCGGGGAGTCCGTAATCTATCCCGCCGGCAACCAGTTCATCGCCCGCTGGATTCCCGCCGGTGAGCGCGGCAAGGCCAATGGCTGGATCTTCGCGGGCGTCGGCGCCGGCGCGGGGCTGACCCCGCCGATCATCACCGCCATCATCGCCACCGCCGGGTGGCGCGCCTCCTTCTATGTCTGCGCGCTGATCGGGATTGTGGCCGGCCTCGTCTGGTTTCTCGTCGCGCGGGATCGGCCGGAGGAACATCCCGCCGTCAACGCGGCCGAGCTCGCCCATATCCGCGCCGGCCTGCCGCCGCTGCCGGACGACCATGTGCCGGTGCCGTGGGGCGCGATCCTCACCAGCCGCAATGTTTGGGCCTTGTTCTGGAGCTATTTCGCCTTCGGCTATGTGATCTGGCTCTTCTTCAGCTGGTTCTTCATCTACCTCGCTGACGCGCGGCATCTCGATCTAAAGTCCAGCGCGGTGTTCGGCATGGTGCCCTTCTTCGCGATGACGCTGTGTTGCCTGTCCGGCGGGGTCATCAACGATCGGCTGTCGAAGGCGCGCGGCCTCTATGCGGGGCGCTGCCTGCTGGCGGTCGTCTCCTTCCTGCTGACGGCCGCCTTCCTCGTCGCCGGCTCGCTCGCCAGCAACACCGGGCTCGCCGTCGCCGTGCTGGCCGGGGGCGCCGGCGCGATCTATCTGTCGCAGAGCAGCTTCTGGTCGGTGACGGCGGACATCGCCGGGCGCCATACCGGCGTCGTTTCCGGCTTCATGAACATGGGGTGCCAGATCGGCGGCGCGCTCACCGCGACGCTGACGCCGTGGATCGCCGAGCATTTCGGCTGGACGGCCGCCTTCATGGCCGCCGCCGTGCTGGCGGTGGCCGGTGCCGCGATCTGGGCGTTCGTGGACCCGACGCGGCCCCTGCTGCCGGAAGAAACTATCCCCGAGCCGGTCGGTGCGCTGGCCTGACGCTTGCGTCCGTCACACCGCCCATGGAAACCAGTAAGAACGAAGAAGGAGTCCAGCCTATGGCCGCGCTGCCACTCTCGGGCATCAGGGTGCTCGATATCTCCCAGGTGATGGCAGGGCCGTTCTGCTGCATGCTGCTGGGCGACATGGGCGCCGATGTCATCAAGATCGAGCCGCCCCGCACCGGCGATTCCACCCGCCACTCCATGGGCTTCCGCCTGAAGGGGGAGGATAGCCCCGGCTTCCTCGCGCTCAACCGCAACAAGCGCAGCATCACGCTGGACCTGAAGGCGGACGAGGATCGCGAGGTGCTCTACGCGCTGGTGAAGAGCGCCGACGTACTGATCGAGAATGCCCGCCCCGGCGTCGCCGGCCGGCTGGGCATGGGCTATGAAACGCTGCGGGAAATCAACCCGCGCCTCGTCTATGCCAGCATCTCGGGCTTTGGGCAGACCGGCCCCTGGGCCCAGCGGCCGGGCTTCGATCTGATCGCGCAGGCCATGTCCGGCATCCTGAGCTCCAACGGCTTCCCCGGCATGGAGCCGGCCAAAAACTCGATCGCGGTCGCCGATCTCGGCGCGGGGCTGTTCACGGCCTATGCGGTGCTGAGCGCCATTATCGGCCGGCAGACCAGCGGCGAGGGGCAATATATCGATGCCTCGTTGCTGGAAGCCGCGCTCGGCCTGTCCGTGTGGGAGACGACGGAGCTGTGGGGCACCGGCAAGTCCCCCACGCCGATCGGCTCCGCCAACCGCATGTCGGCACCCTATCAGGCGGTGATGGCATCGGACGGCTGGTTCGTGATCGGCGCCGCCAACCAGGGGTTGTGGCTCACTTTCATCAAAGTGCTGGGCCGCGAGGAATTGCAGGACGATCCGCGCTATTCCACCAACGCCGCGCGCGTCGCCAACCGGCTGGAACTGATCGAGGCGCTCGCCCCTACCTTCCTCACCCGCACCCGGCAGGAATGGATCGACACGCTGCTGGAGGCGGGTGTGCCGGCCGCGCCCATCCTCGATTATGGCGAGGCGGTGGAGAGCGAGCAGGCGATCGCCCGAGACATGGTGATGCAGGTTCCGCATCCGGTGGAGGGGCATTTCCGCGCGCTCGGCTTTCCGGTGAAGATGCGCGGCACGCCGCAGGAGGTGCGCCTGCCCCCGCCGCTCATCAACGAGCATGGCGACGAAATCCGCCGCGAGCTGATGGAGCGCGGGCTGCTGATGCCCGAGAAGGTGGCCGCGCAATGAGCGAGGGCCGCCTCCTGTTCGAAAAGCGGGGCCATGTCGCCCATGTGCGGTTCGACAATCCCGCCGCCTACAACGCGCTGACCAGCCGCATGTGGGTGGACCTGCGCGATGCCTGCCACGCCATCGCGGAGGATCGGGACATCCGCGTCGTCACCTTCCGCGGCGTGGGCGGCAAGGCCTTCATTTCCGGCACCGACATCAGCGACTTCGCCGATTTCGGCAGCGGGGAGCAGGGCGTCGCCTACGAACGCGGCATCGACGACTATATGGCGGCGGTGGATGCCATTCCCGTCACCACCATCGCCATCGTGGAAGGCTTTGCGGTGGGCGGCGGGATCAACATCGCCTCCGCCTGCGACTTCCGCATCGCAACGCCGGGCGCGAAATTCGGCTCGCCGATCGGGCGCACCATCGGCAACTGCCTGTCGGCCAGCAGCACCGCCCGTATCGCCTCGGCGATCGGCACGCAGATGGCGCGGCGCATGGTGCTGCTGGGCGAACTGATCGAGGCGCCGGAGCTGCTGGCGAGCGGCTTCCTCCACCAGATCGCCGAACCCGAGGCGCTGGACGCGGCGGTGGCAGCGCTCTGTATGCGCGCGGCGGAGAACGCCCCGCTCACCACCCGCGCCACCAAGGAAACGATCCGGCGGCTGCACCATGCGAACCTGCCGGAAATCGAACCGCTGATCGCCGAGGTCTATGGCAGCGAAGATTTCCGCCGCGGCGTGCGGGATTTCCTGGCGAAGACGAGGAAGCTGCCGGATTGGGAGGGGCGATAGGGCTAGGATTCGACGGCGGGCGGACATCCACACCCCATTTCCACGACCTCACCATCGTCATCCCGGCGGAGGCCGGGATCCATTCGCACGGCGCAGGAATCATAGACGAAGGGGGCTGCAAGCAGAGCGTTGGACATGTGCCCCGACGCTATCGCAGACAGCAGCGTCCCGAGCCTTCTCCACGCCGTGCGAATGGATCCTGACCTCCGTCAGGATGATGGGAATTGGGCGAATCTCAGCTTCGAACATCGGTGTGAGATAAGCGGACGTTTATAGGTCACGGTCTCTCCGAGACATTCGGGCAATGTCGACGAAGTTCGTCTCCCCTAATTTTTAGAACCTCTCTATTATACGACGCCATGAAATTTACGGCAGCGGCGTAAACAGCATAAGGGGCTGAAGAGGCAGAACCCTCTTGAAAAGCGGCCTCTGGAACCAAAACAAATATATTGGATGAAACCTTTAACGGCGCACAGTTGTCTAGGCCCGGACTTGCAAACCCCTGAACGACTCCATTTGCGACGTTGGAATAGATTCTAATCAGCCTTCCCTGTGCAGCATCCGATCTTGCTTCGGCCACCCCATTGCGATGGAGAATAGGATTGTCGCGAGCACGAGCATTCGCAGCTGCGACAGAAAGTCCGATGGCGACGATGAGAAAGCCAATCCTGAGGTCATTCGATTGCATCGAGCCGCCTTGGAAGTGATCAAAGCAAAGAAGCACGAACGACCGTTGTTGAGCAATGGGATAGTCAAAGCGAAGGACTGCAAGGGGACGAAACCAGCCGCGCCGGTCTGATTCCGCCCCCTGAGCGCCTACCAGCTCACCGCGATATACTTCGCCTCGGTGAACTCCACCAGGCCGTGGTGTGAGCCTTCGCGGCCGAGGCCGCTCTGTTTCACGCCGCCGAAAGGCGCCGCCGGATCGGATACCAGTCCGCGGTTCAACGCCACCATGCCGGCCTCGATCCGCTCCGACACCTGCAGGCCCTTCCGGAGGTCGCGGGTGTAGACATACGCCGCCAGACCATATTCGGTGTCGTTCGCCAGTCGCACGGCCTCGTCCACATCGTCGAACGGCACGATCACTGCCACCGGGCCGAACACCTCCTCTTTCAGAATCGCCGCATCATGGCTCACGTCGGCCAGCACCGACGGCGGATAGAAGAAGCCCGGCCCCTTGCCCGCCTCACCGCCCAGCAGCACCTTCGCGCCCTTGGCCCGGGCGTCTTCGACCAGATGCTCGATCTTCTCGATCGCCGCGCGGTTTATCATTGCGCCGCATTCGGTGGCGGGGTTCGCTCCCTCGCCCAGCCGCACCCGGCCCATCCGCTCCACAAGCCGGCCGACGAAGGCGTCGTGGATGCCGCGCTGCACATAGAAGCGGTTGGCCGCGGTGCAGGCCTCGCCGCCGTTGCGCATCTTGGCGATCATCGCGCCTTCGATCGCCTCGTCGAGATCGGCATCGTCCAGCACCAGGAAGGGGGCGTTGCCGCCCAGTTCCATCGAGGAGCTGATGACCTGATCCGCCGCCGCGCGCAGCAGGATGCGGCCCACCTCGGTCGATCCGGTGAAGGAGAGCTTGCGCACGCGCGGATCGTGCAGGATCGCGTTCGTCACCGGGCCAGGATCGCTGGTGTTGATGAGGTTGACGACGCCGGCCGGCACACCCGCCTGCCGCATCAACTGCGCGATGGCGAGCGCCGTCAGCGGCGTTTCTTCCGCCGGCTTCAGGATGCAGGTGCAGCCCGCCGCCAGCGCCGGCGCCATTTTGCGGGTGGCCATCGCCGCCGGGAAATTCCACGGCGTAATCAGCAGCGACACGCCGATCGGCTGATATTGCACCACGATGCGATTGGCGCCGCCGGGCGCGACCGCCACCTCGCCGTTGATGCGCACCGCCTCTTCCGAATACCAGCGGAAGAATTCGGCGGCATAGGCCACCTCCGATTTCGCATCGGCCAGCGACTTGCCATTCTCCAGCGAGATCAGCTGGGCCAGCCAGTCCGCATGCTCCATCATCGCGTGGAAGCAGGCGAGCAGGATGGCGGCGCGCTGGCGCGGCGGCGTGGCCGCCCAGCCGGGCGCCGCATCGGCCGCCGCCTGCACCGCGGCGATACCATCCTCGACATTGCCGTCCGCCACGCTGGTCAGCACGCTGCCGGTCGACGGGTTGGTCACGTCGATACGGTGGCCGGTGCCACCCTGCCGCCAGCCGGCGCCGATCAGCAGATCGGTGGGGATGGCGAACGGCCCCTCCTTTCCGTTGGCGGGCGGCACGGCATAGCGATGGCCCTCCTGCCCGCCCCCGCCGATCGACGGATCGGCGGAGAGGGTGAAGCCGCCCTCGTTCCGATCAAGGGCGGGATGGGCGGCGTGTCTGTTCGCGGAATCCATGGCGCGAAAACCTCCTGGGGAAACGGATCAGATCGAGAGAAGCAGGTCGCGATCGCCGGCATAGGCGGCATCGGTGATGCTCTGCATGGCGGCCAGATCGAGCGGACGCGGATTGTTCTTGATGAGCCGCGCCGCCGCCAGCGAATGCTCGGCGACATAGCCGCGCTTGTCCTCCGCCAGCCCCAGCTCCCGCAGCGAGCGCGGAATGCCGACCGAGGCCAGCAGATCGGCCACCGCATCGATGAACGCCTGAGACAGCGCCGCCTCGTCATCGCCCGGCCGGCCCGCGCCCACCACCCGCGCCAGCTCCGCGAAGGCGGGCGTACAGGCGCTGCGATTGAACTGCATGACGAAGGGCAGCAGCGTCGCCACGCCGTCGCCATGGGCGGTGTGGGTGAGATTGCCGACGGGATATTGCAGCGCATGTGCCGCCGCCGTGCCCGCCGTGCCGAAGGCGCAGCCGGCCGCCAGCGCGCCCAGCATCAGCGCCTCCCGCGCTTCGACATCGCTGCCATCCGTATAGGCGCGGCGCAGGCCCTTCCAGATATTGGCCACCGCCAGCTTGGCGAAATGATCGGACAGCGCATTCTTGCCCACGAACACATGCTGCTGGGTGAGCATCGGATCGATCGGCCGCGCCAGCGTGGTGAAGGCCTCCACCGCATGGGTCAGCGCATCGGCGCCGGAGCAGGCGGTGAGCCCCGGCGGGCAGGTGAGCGTCAGATCAGGATCGCACACCGCCACCATCGGGATGAGATGCGGGCTGGCGATGCCCACCTTCACGCCGCGCTCGCTATCGGCGACGACGGCCACGGGCGTCACTTCCGATCCGGTGCCGGCGGTGGTGGGCACCGCGATCAGCGGCATCACCGGGCCGGGCACGGCGAACTCACCATAATAGGAACGGATGTCCCCCCCATAAGTGAGCAGCACGGCGACCACCTTGGCCAGATCCATGCAGCTGCCGCCACCGATGCCGAGCACCACGTCGGCGCCGAAATCCCGCACCTGCTCGGCGCATTGCTGGACGGATTCGATCGGCAGGTCCGGCTGGGTCTGGTCATAGACCATCACCGCCACGCCCTCGCTGGCGAGATCGCCCATGATCTCGTGGAATTCGGCGGTGGAGGACAGGCGGGCGTCGGTACAGACCAGCGCCCGCCGGCCGAGACGGGCCGTCGCCGTGCCGATCGCGCGACGCTGCCCCGATCCGAACAGGATCGACCGGGGAAGACGCAAGGCTCCGAAAATGCTCATCGTTCGCTGCCCCCTGTTGCTCGATGAAATGCGCGCATCACTTTCTGGTGCCGTCGGCGGCATATTGCTTGAGATAGGCGATGACGTCGGCCTGATCCTGCGGCTTGGCGAGGCCGCCGAAGCTCATATGGGTGCCCGGCACCGTCTGCGCCGGCGCATGGAGGAAACGCGCCAGCGTCGGCGCATCCCAGGTCAGGCCCGCATTCTTCATCGCCGTGGAATAACGGAAGCCCGGCGCCGTGCCCGCCTTGCGGCCGACCACGCCGTTCAGCACAGGGCCAATGCCGGTTTCCGCGCCCTTACCCGTCGCATGGCAGCCCATGCACTGGCCGAATACGCGCTGCCCGGCGGTGGGATTGCCCGCCGGCAGGGCATCGGCGGCCAGCGCGCTTCCCGCGCCGCCTGCCGTCACCGCGACCGCTGCCACGATCGCCATCGCGCCGGGGCCAAAGATCATCTTGCCGATCTTCACATCCTGCTCCTTCAAATCAGACCAGCCGCCCCGGGCTGCGCAGATATTTCTGCCGGATCGCGTCTGCCGCCCAGAAGGCGAGCGCGCCGACCGGACCCGTCGGGTTGCGCCCGGCATTCTGCGGAATCACGCAGGAGCCGAGCACGAACACGTTGGGCACATCCCAGGCCTGGCAATATCGGTTGAGCGCGCTGGTGGAGGGATCGTCTCCGAACACCGCGCCGCCGGTGTTGTGCGTGGTCTGGTAGGGCACGCTGGAGAAGCGCCCGCGCGAAGGCCGTCCGCCGGGCACGATGCCACCATCCTTACGGCCGGACATCTCCGCCGCGATCTGCTGGCAGACGGCGGTATGGGCCGCCATCAGTTTCAGCTCATTGGGCTGCCAATCAAACGTCAGGCGCAGCATCGGCCGGCCATAGGCATCCCGATAGGTGGGATCGAGATCGAGGAAGTTCTGGCGATAGGACATGACGGCGCCCTGATGGCCCACGCCCGTGGTGTGCTGGTAGGTTTCCACCATCGCCTTCTTCCACCCCGCGCCCCATTGGGGGGCACCGGGGGGAACGGGGTGATAGCCCAGCGGATCGCCGCTGTTCTGCCCGGCACTGATACCGCCGCCGCCGATATAGCCGGCCTTGGCGAAATCATAATGATCGCCGTTGAAATCGTCGATCCACATGCCGAGGGCGCCGCTGCCCATGAACGGGTTCATGAAGGTGTTCTTGTCCACCATCACGCGGGCGCCACCGCCGCCCTGATAGGCATAGTTGCGGCCGACGACGCCGGTGTTGTTCTTATAATCATAGGGCTTGCCGATGCCCGAATGGAGCATCAGGTGGACGTTGCCGGTGAGGAAGGCCGCCAGCACCACCAGATCGGCGGGCTGCTCCACCTCCTGCCCACGCGCATCGAGATAGGTGACGCCGGTCGCCTTCTGGCCGGTGGAATCCAGATTGACCTTCAGCACCGTCGAATTCGTGCGCAGCTCGAAATTCGGGTTCTTGCGGGCCAGCGGGATCATCGTGAAATGCGGGCTCGCCTTGGCATTGGCCTCGCAGCCGAAGCCGGTGCAATGCCCGCAATAATGGCACTGGCCGAGCGAGACGCCGTCCGGATTCACATAGGCTTGCGAACAGTTGGACGCCGGCACCGGAAACGGATGGTAGCCGAGGTTCCGGGTGGCCTGCTCGAACATCACCATGCTCTGCGAGGCCGTCATCGGCGGGGTGGGATATTCGTGCTGGCGCGGCGCCTCGAAGATATTGCCGCCGGCGATCTTGCGCCCCTTGATGTTGCCGGCCTTGCCCGACGTGCCGCACACCTTCTCGAACTTGTCGTAATAAGGCTCGAGATCGTGATAGGAGATCGGCCAGTCCTGAAGGTGCATGTCCTCCGGGATGATCGACTTGCCGTATCGGGATACGGTGCCGGAGTACATCTTGTGCTCCCACTCCAGCCAGCGCCAGTGCAGGCCGGACCAGTGCGCCCCCGATCCCCCGACATTGGTGCCGGGCAGGAAGAAGCCGAGCTGGCGCATCGGCAGCGCCACCTGGCCCGGATCATTGCGGAAGCTGATCGTCTCGCGCGCGAAATTCTGCACCATCTCGTGCCGGCGCGCATATTTGAGCGCGTCATGCGCCTGCGGGCCGGCAAAATCCGGATTGGTCGATTGCGGGCGGCCCCGTTCCAGCATCACGATCTTGAGGCCGGTCTGCGCCAGTTCCTTGGCGACGATGCCGCCGGCCCAGCCGGCGCCGACGATCACCACGTCCACGGGTTTAAGCTTGGTGGCCATCTACGCCCCTCTTCCCTGTTTATTGGGCCGCATCTCAGGCCAGATCCTGGATCGATTGGGGATCGGCGCGGTACGGCTTGTTGCGATAGGGCTCGATCTTGTCGGCATACATCTCGCCGATGCCGGGATAGCCCAGCATCTTCCACGAGGCCTTGCCCTTGTTGCCCCCGTAGATCGGATCGGCGAAGAAACCGTCCATCGCCAGCTGGAAGAAGATCTCGAAGAAGGTGCGCGTCGGCACCGTATCGAGCGCGATCTTGCCATGCTCCAGTTCGCTCAGCACCGTCACCCGATCGGCAGGCTGGAGCGCGTCGAAGGTCGATCCGCCGAAGCGGCCCTTCACATGCGCGTTCACATCCGCGATGCCGGCGCGAACCAGCTCGGCGGGGGTGAGCGGCAATTGATAGCCCTGCTCCGGCGTGCCCTGCTGGAAGGGGCCCAGCAGATACATGCGGTAGCCCCGGCCATAGCCGCCATCAAGCTGGCGATCGACGAAGGTGGCGACGCCCAGTTCGGTGCCGGCCGGGCCATAATCGTCGGCGGGGATGAACGTATCCACCGCCGCCTCCACGAACGCCGCCTCATCCGGATTGAGGAAGACATATCCCGCCGGCAGCGGCGCGTCGGCGGCGTGGGCCGCCGGCATCGCCATGCCTTCCATCCCATGCCCCCCCTCGGCCGGAGCCGGCGCAGGAGGCTGCGGATCGGCGGCAGCGGCGGCGGCCAGCGGCAGCGAGGCGGCGCCGAAGCCGAAGCCCGCCAGCTTCAGCAGGGTGCGGCGATCGGCCTCGGGCCGGGGGTCTTTCCTGTCGGTCATGCCTGGTCCTCCGCCATGGGGGCATCCTTGTAGAGCCTGCGGGAGGCATCGACGGTCAGCGTCAGCAGGGCTGCGACGCAGGCCAGCGCCGCGATCACGCCGAAGGCGTATCCCCAGCCCAGATTGGTCGCGAGATAGCTGGTCAGCGCCACCGCAACCGCTACGCCGATATTGCCGAGCGTGTTCATCACCGCCGAGACGGAGCCCGCAAACTCGCCGCCGATATCCAGCGTCACCGCCCAGGACACGCCGACCGTCAGCTCCAGCCCGAACACGGCGAGGCAGAACCAGCCGATGCTGACCATCGGATCATCCACCCACGCCGCCAGCGATACCGACAGCGCCGCCAGCCCGAAGCCCAGCATCGAGACGATCCGGCGGGAGAATTTGGCGTTGCCCGTCCGCTTCAGCAGCAAGTCCGACGTGAGGCCGCCGGTGATATCCCCCACCAGCCCGGCCAGCAGGGGCAGGCTGGCGTAGAAGCCCATCTGCTTGAGATCGAGCCCGCGCGCCGCGTTGAGATATTTAGGAAACCAGCTCAGGAAGACGCCGATGTCGTAGCCGTAGCAGAAGTACATGGCCGACAGCAGCCACATCTGCGGATTGGACAATATCTGCCCCCACGGCACCTTGCGCCGCCCCCGCCCGAGGCCGAGCGCACCGGCGATCCTATCCCGCTCAGCCTCGTTCACCTTCGGGTGTTCCGCCGGCGAATTGCGGTAGAAGCGATACCAGAGCAGCGCCCAGACGATGCCGACCGCGGCGAAGATCAGGAAAGGCGCACGCCAGCTATAGGCGGTAATCAGCGTGACCACGAGCATGGGCGCGATCGCCCCGCCGAGCCGCGATCCGGCATGGGTGCTGCCCTGCGAAAAGCCGCGTTCCGACGGCAGCATCCAGCGAAGCAGCGCGCGGTTGGCGATGGGGAAGGCACCTGCCTCCCCCATGCCGATCAGGAACAGGCACACGCCCATCGACGCCGCCGACCAGGATAGCGAGGTGATCGCCGTGAAGACGGACCACCATACCACCACGCCCGCCATGGCGATGCGTGGCCCCACCTTGTCCCCCAGCCAGCCGCCGGGAATCTGGAAGGCGGCATAAGCGATGCTGTAGCAAAACAGCACCCAGCCCATGGTGATCGTGGAGAAGCCGAACTCCTTCTCGATGAAGGGTTCCGCGGCGGACAGCAGGATGCGGTCCAGATAGGTAATCATGTAGGCGGCGACGACGAAGCCCAGCACCTGATAGCGCACGCGCGTGGCGGGGGCCGCCGCCACCGCCCGCGCCCCGGCCGCGAAACCCGGCGTGACGTAGAAGCCCGGAATCTCCTCGCTCATCGCGCGCCACCCTTGCAGGCAGCGGCCGGGCGGCCGGTGCAGGTTTGCCAGATGGTGGGCACCGCCCTGCCGGCGACGAACACCTGATGGATCGTGCGGGTGTTGCGGATGTCGGCGATGGGGCTCTTGTCCAGCACCAGCAGGTCCGCCCACTTGCCGGGCTCCAGAGTGCCGATGTCCTTCGCGCCCATGAACTCGGCATTGGCGCCGGTCGCGGCGGTCAACGCCTGGAGCGGGGTGATCCCCGCCTTCACCATCAGTTCCAGCTCCCAATGGGCGAAATAGCCGGGGAAGCGCGCGGTCGGCCCGCTGTCCGTGCCCATGCCGTAGCGGATGCCGGCCTTCGCCTGACGGGAGAAATTCTCCATGGCGATGCGGAAGGTGGGGCCGTATTTCGGGAAATTGGGCGCTGTGGCCAGCTTGCTGCGCCGCTCCGGGCTCTTGAGCGCGGCGATCACCCCCGGCGTCACCCCGCGCGCGAAGAACGGATCATCCACGAAAGGCAGCAGCGTGTAGGTGAAGCTCGCCTCGCGGCTGAGCGTCGCCGCCATCTGCCAGGTGCCGCGCGCCTTCATCGAGGCGATCAGCGCCGTATCCACCGGGCGATCCCGGATTTCGTGCGCGAAGCCGTCGGCGCCCTCGCGCACCAGTTCGGCAGCGTTGTCGTAGTAGAAGACGTGGGCGACCGCCTTCAGGCCATCCTTATGGGCCTCGTCGACCACCGGCTTGCTGATCGTGTAGGGCATCCGGCTGGCGATCGTGCCGAACTCGTCGTCCATCCAGAGCTTGATGAGATCGACGCCCTTGGCCTTCTCGGCATCGACCATCTTCACCGCTTCGCCCGGCGTCGCGACCATCTGGTCCAGCCCCGGCACGCCGCCATAGCTGCCCTTGAACACCACGCCCTGCCCGGCGGTATAGACCCGCGCCATATCGGGGCGGCCCGCGCGCTCGGCATTGCGGATGCCGAAGATCATGTCCTTGTCGGTGCCCAGCACCTGCACGCTGGTGACGCCATAGGCGGCGTAGAGATGGAGCTGCTTCTCCACGCTCTCCCGCGAATAATATTTGAGATCCTGGACGATGCCGTCGACCAGGCCGAGATGGACATGATTGTCGATGATGCCGGGCATCACGAACTTGCCCGCCAGATCCTCGACCCGGGCACCCGCCGGCACCTTGAGCCGGGCGGATGGCCCCACCCAGCGGATGCGGCCATCCTCCATCACCAGCGCCGAATCGGGAACCGGCGCATGGCCGGTTCCGTCAAACAGGGTGAAGTGCCGCAGCACCGTCGTTTCCGCGTGGGCGGCACCGCCCCCGCAAACGGCCGCCAACATCGCTGCGCCAAGCAACCATTGCTTCTTCGCCACGCTCTCTCTCCTCTCCCCCCGGAGACGAACAGCCTTATGTGACCGCATCGGGCCGGCATCCCGCGCTGGGCGCAGGCGCAGCCGGCCAGCGCCGTCTCCCCGTCGGTCCGCATAACCTTCGCAGCATCCCCCGCGCTGTCCACCTTCCTTTGCGGAGGGGATGGCGGAAGGCTCAGAAATGCGCACGGAAACCCACCGACAGAACACGGCCGATCGGATTCGAGACGAAGCCGTTGAAGCCGTAGGAACCGCCCAGGATGCCGCTGGTGTTGCCGTTGTAGAACGGCGGGTTCCGATCGAAGATGTTCTGCCCGTCGAAGTAGATTTGATCGCCCTTCAGGAAGCCGTCGGTGAAATTGTAGGCGACGTGCAGATCCACCGTCGTCAGCGAGCCGACCCGGTCGCCTCCGCCCGCCGGATTGCCGTGCGAGTCCGGTATGATCGGCGCCACCGACGTGTTGCTCCAGTTCCGGTAGCTGCCGGTATAGTTGATGAAGGCATCCGCCGTGACCGGCCCGAAATCCCAGCCGACGTTCGCGCGCATATGGAACTGGATGGACGGGAAGGTGGTGTTGTAGCCCGACGTGTTCAGGATGCTGAAGCTGGGGCCACCACCGAAATTCTGCCGGAACCTGGTGAAATAGGTGAGCGCGTCGCCGAAGCGGAAGGTGCCGAGCCCGTCCGTCGGCAGCACATAGTTCACCTGCGCATCGATGCCTTGAATCTTCAGGTTGAGCACGTTGCCCGAATCCTGATCGATCAGGAAATAGACGGTGGGCGGCACCGCGCCCGAGATGGTGGCGCCGTTGGCGACATTGGCGAACGTCGCGATCTGCTGCGCGGTGCAGCCCGATGGGCAGAGCGTCAACTGATCCCGCAGGCCCGCCGAATTGACGATCGAGTTCGGATTGGGCGAGGTCGCGCCGCCATTGAACTTGTTGTTGAACAGCGTGACGTTCGCCGAGAAATTCGGCAGGAACCGCGGCGTGAGATCGACACCGATCGACCAGGCATTGCCCGTCTCCGGCTTGATGTTGGAGAAGCCGCCGCCCAGCTGGCGCCGCATACCCGGATTGTTGCTGAGGCCGATATGGCAGGTGGTCGTCACGCCCGCGCAGCCGGGAATCTGCGATACCTGCGGATAGGCCGAAACCGGCACGAACAGGTCCGCCGCCTGCCCCACGCTGCCCGAGGCGTACAGATAGCCCTGGCTCGGATCGCCCACCACCGCCATCGGCGGCGCCACGAAGGAGCGGGAATAGTTGGCGCGGATGCGGACGCCGTCGAACACCGTCCAGTTGGCGGCGAACTTCGGGTTCGCGGTATCGCCCACATCGTTGAAGCGATCGTAGCGGCCGGAAAGGTCCAGATCGAACTTGCGCACGAGGGGGATGTCCATCTCCGGCGCGATCAGCGGCACCACCATTTCGGCATAGGCCGAGAAGACCGTGCGATCGAAATTATAGATGCGGTGCTGGGAGCCCGTGGTGGTCGGCCCGGTATTGTCGGGCTGGACGATATCCTGCTTGAGCGACGAATAATAATATTCCCCGCCCACCGCGAGCTTCACATTCCCCGCCGGAAGCGAGAAGAGCGTGCCCTGCATCTCCAGCTTCGCCTGCTCGAACGTGTTGTAGTTCACGTTGGAGGTGCTGGTAGCGTAGAGCGACTTGATGACCTGCGCCGAGGTGCGGTTGGAGCCCGCGGGAGACCACACGTCCAGCGCATTGGCGGTCGTCAGCGGCAGGTTGAGCGCGATCACGTTCTGCCCGGCGATATCCGACGTGGTGGTGCTGCCCGAAAGCTGCGCCGTGCCGTTCAGCGCCAGATAGGCGCAGGCCGTGCAGAAGGTGTTGATCCCCTCCAGGCTGCTGCGGCTCTTGCCGGCCGCATCGCTGAAGGTGGCCGTCCAGTCCCCGCCGATCTTGTAGGTGGCGACGAAGGTTCCGTAGAACACATCCTCCTCGGAACGGCTGATGCCATAATCATTGCTGAGGAAATCGACCCAGGAGATCGACTCCTGCGTCGCCCCCGGCTCCCCGGCGGGCGCGACGAAGAAGGGGTTGATCTGCCCCCCCTTGCCCGAGCCCGGGCCGTAGGCGGTGACGCCCGAGATGGTGCCCGGCGTACCCGGCTTGTTGGTGCGCTGCTGGTTGTAGATCATCGTCGCCTGGACGCGCAGCCGATCCGAAAATTCGTGCGACACCCGGAAGAACAGATTCTCCCGACGCTGTGACGGCAGTGCCGAGCCGAAGCCGTTGAGATTGCAGGGCGCATTGGGCTGGACGTTGGCGACCGGGCTGGTCGCGCTTGGCGACAGATAGACGGTGTTGCCGCTGGCCGGCGTCCCGATCGTCGCGGGGGAACAGTTGAAGCTGTTGAAATTGCTGCCGCCGATGTTGCGATAATCGCCCTGCCGCAGGAAGGAGCGGTCCTTGTTGTCGAGCCGCCCCTGGAAGGAATATTGGCCGGCCAGCACCACGTCGGTATTCTCGAAGCTGGTGCCCCAGAGGAAATCGGCGTTGTAGTTGCTGTATTGCCGGCCGAGGCCGCCCTGCGCATCCACCTGCAGGCCGTCATAGCGCTTACGGGTGATGTAGTTCACCACGCCCGCCACCGCGTCCGATCCGTAGATCGACGAGGCGCCGTCGGCCAGCACCTCGACCCGCTCGATCGCGCTGATCGGGATGATGTTGGGGTCCGTCTCCGAATATTGGGTGCCGCCGCCGGGCAGGCGCAGCCCGTCCGCGATCACCAGCGTGGAGTTGCTGGCGCTGCCGCCCAGCTGGTGGATCTGCGGCGAATAGAAGGAATAGACATTCTCGCCCTGCGGGGCGGAGCCGGACGTGCTGATCGCGGGCACGGTGTTGGTGAGCTGCGAGGTGCTGACCGCGCCGGTGGCCTGGATTTCCTTCTGGCCGATCACCGTTACCGCCGAGCCGACGGGCGCCACGCCGCGCAGGCTGGTGCCGGTGACGACGATCTCCTGCACGGCGGGCTGCGACGCCTCAGCGGCCGAGGACGCGGGCGGCGGAGCATCGGGAGCGGGCGCTTCGGACGTTGGCACCGCAGCGCCAGCCTGCCCGACCGGCCCCGTGATCGCAGGATTCGCCGCCGCACCCTGTTGCGGTTGCGCGACCTGCGCCAGCGTCATGCTTCCCATGGAACTCGCGATGACCAACGCAACTGCCGAAACGCCCAACCGGGCCGATGAAACGGGCCTCATTCCCCTCTCCCCCTTCAGGTGATCCTGTCTCCTTGCCGGTCGTTATATCTGTTGTTTCATATCATATATGATCCGGCAATCGGAGTCGTAAGCTGCCGGTTGGCCCCCGTCAAGGCGCCATGGCGATGCCGCGGGGCCTCGACGATTATCGAATTCATGATTATTTATCAGTGAGTTAAGGACAGGCGCCGGACATGCGAATGCGCTGCCGGGCTGCCGCTTCAGGGGCAGCCCGACCGATATGTTCATGGCCATTCCGGATCGACGCCGGCCCTTCCTTCCGGCTCCTGACGTCGATCCCGCGCGTCTATTCGCCCCCGTCGGCGGGCTGGTAATTATGCATGCCCTCGGGGCGCGGGTTGATCGCGAGGCGCGTCGCCATGCCGGTGCCGCCGAAGCTCGCCCGGTGCCAGCGGCCCTGCGGCGCGTAGACGACATCGCCCTCCTCTGCCGTGAAGAGCTTCTGCCCTTCCAGCAGATAGTCCACCTTGCCTTCCAGAACGAACCAGAACTCCGAATAGTCGACGTGGAAATGGCCGTAGTTGGTGGGCGGCGGGGGCGGCGCGCCATGGCCGCGGATGACGTTCGCGAAAGTCTTGTCGTCCTTCACGAACGGGCCGCCCCGGCCGTTGGCGCCCACCACATCCTTCTCGAAATCAAGATAGGGCCGGTTGACCGCGTCGTACGCGCCCTGCCCGGAGAACTGCACCTTGATGTAGTGCTTGCCCGGCGTCTGCGGCGGCGTCTGGTCGATCGGATAGAGCGGCGTGGCGCCCGCCTGCCTCACCTCGAAGCGGAGCGACGGCTTGTCACCCACCGTTTCCATGCTGAACGGCACGCGGAACGGCACCTGCACGAGGAAGCCCTTGCCGGCCACGAAATCGGGCTGCCCCTGGATGTGGAACCGGATCTGCCCGTCCTGCACCACCCAGAACACGCGGCTGTCCGCGTAGAAGCGCGTCTCGGTCTTCCCGCCCGGCGCCATCTGGATGTAGCTGGCGCTGAAATCCCGGTCCTCGACCAGCTTCTCGCTCCAGTCCTGCTGGCCGGCATGCTTCGCGCGTATCTCGGCAAGCTTCCAGAGTGGGCGGTTGGGCGCCGTCCACGGGGTCAGCGGCACCGGTTTGGGCGACCAGGCCTGGATCGTCGGCGGGCGATCGGCGGCGGGCGCCATCCCCGCAAGAGTCACGAACGCCAGGCCCGACAGCCCGGCGCGCAGCAGAGCGCGCTTCCTCAACAGCATCCTAACCCCCTTTTCCTGTTATCATCAGGCCTGGTCGATAAGCCCCCACCCCGGGGGCCTTCATCAGTCCTCGGAGGGCGTTTTCTCCTCATCCGATGACGCCTCGGCATAGCTCGACGCGCGATCCATACGGACGCGCGACCGCTCCAGGTGATCGCGCATCGCCGCCTCCGCCGCCGCCGGATCGCGGGCCAGCAGGGCGTCGATGAGCCGCTTGTGCTCCTCCGCTGCCTCCTCGGGCGCGTTGGTACTGTAGAGGTAGCGGAAGATGTGGAGGTGGACGTGCAGGCGCTCGATCGTATCGGCGATCAGGCGGTTGCCGCTGCCGGTCGCCACCAGATGGTGCAGCACCGAATCCGCCCCCGCGAAACGGGCATAGGCGATGCCGCTTCCGGCCTCGATGCCGGCCGGTTCCTGCTGCATCTCGGTCAATATCCGGAGGGATTCGTCCGTCATCGATTCCGCGGCGCGCGCGGCGGCATAAGGCTCGATCAGCAGCCGGAGCGCGTAGAGATCGTTCACCTCCTGCCGCGTCATCTGCGCGCTGGCGCGATAGCCGACGTTCGGCACCTTGTGCACGAGCTTCTCGGCTTCCAGCCGGCTCAGCGCCTCGCGGATCGGTGTCTGGGAGATGCCGAGCTTGCGCGCCACCGCATCGATGCCGATCCGCGCGCCCGGCGCGATCTGGCGGGAGAGCAGCATCGAGAGCAGATGCTCATGCGCCCATTCCACAAGGGTAGGCCCCGCCGCCGGCCGCGCCGCGCGCGATCCGCCCGGAGGAGAAAAGGAAGTCGTATCGGATGTATCCATGGGACGGAAACCGGGGCCTGTGCTGCACCAGGGTGCGGAATAAAAACCCTATAGGATATCATCCTGCCGTGCGAAAGCCCCGACGACGGATCCCGTCAATCGCGATCGGGCGCGCCGAGAGGGAAGAGCGGGCGATAGGGCCTCGCCTCTTCGATACAGCGCCTGATGCTCGGCCGTGCCAGCAGCCGCGCACGATAGGCAGCGAGTGCCGGGAAGCGCTCGCCGATCGGATACGCCCAGTCGGCATAGAACAGCGACGGCCCGGCTGCGCAATCGGCGAGCGAGAAGGCGCCGCCCGCTGCCCATTCTCGCGCACGCATGTGGCGATCGCACCAGGCATAGGCGGTATCCAGCATCGCCCTTGCCCGGCCTACGCCATAGGCATCGCACTTCTCGGCAGGGCGCATCGCATCGCCGACGATCGTCTGCACCGGGGTCATCACATAATTGTCGAACAGGCGGTCGAGCATCCGCACCTCGACAGCCGCGATGCGGTCATCCGGCAGCAGCCGCACCGCGCCGGGACAGGCGGCATCCAGATATTCAACGATGGTGCTCGACTCCGCGACGACACGATCGCCGTCCACCAGCACCGGGAACTTGCCGACCGGCGACAGCGCAGCGAACGCCGCGCCGTTGTCCGGATGATCCAAGCCGAGCGGGCGGAATGTGAAGGGCGTGCCGTTCTCATAGAGCGGGATCAGCGCCTTCCAAGTGTAGGACGAGAAGGGGTGGCCGAACAGTTCCAGCGCCATCGTCAGCCTTCCGCTTCCATGCGCCGCTGCCGCGCCTTCTCGCGCTCGCTCGGCTCGATCTGGGCGAAGCTGCCGGTGCGGACCGTGCCGTCCGGCTCGTAATGCGCGATGATCGTGCCGCCGGGCGACACGTTGTGCCCGACCAGCCGGAGCGCGCAGGGCGGCGTGCCGGCACCGAACACCCGCTTGCCGCTGCCGAGCACCAGCGGATAGGTCAGCGTCGTCAGCCGATCGAGCAGGCCAGCCTCGAGCAGCGCGGGATAGAGCGTGCTGCTGCCCTGGATGATGAGATCGGGTCCATCGCTGCGTTTGAGCGCGGCGATCGCATCGATATCGGCGAGGCGATGGCTGTTCTCCCAGTCGAGCGGATTGTGCCCGCGCGTCAGCACATATTTGCCGACCCGGTTGAAGGCCCCGGCGATGGGCGACTCTTCAACGGAGACATAGGGCCAATAGGCGGCGAATATCTCGTAGGTTTTGCGGCCGAGCAGCAGATCATAGTCGCCGCCGAACAGCTCGCCGATCCAGGCGCCGGTCGCCTCATCGCCGAGCGGCCACAGCCAGCCGCCGAACGCGAAGCCGCCGGTCCAGTCTTCCAAAGGTCCGCCCGGTGCCTGCATCACGCCGTCGAGCGACTGGAAGACGCTGCCGATGATCTTACGCATGCGCCGTCTCTCCCCGGCGCGCGGCCTCGATCGCGGCAATGTCGATCTTGCGCATGGTCATCATCGCTTCCATCGCGCGCTTGGCGGCGGCGCGATCGGGATCGGTCGTGGCCTCCAGCAGCACGCTGGGAGTGATCTGCCAGAAGAAGCCCCAGCGATCGCTGCACCAGCCGCACGCATTCTCGGTGCCGCCATTATCGATGATGGCGTTCCAGTAGCGATCGGTTTCGTCCTGATTTTCGGTCAGCACCATGAAGCTGACCGCCTGATTGGGCTGGAAGTTCGGCCCACCATTGAGGCCCACGAACGGACGACCGAGCACGGTGAATTCCACCGTCAGTTCCATCCCTTCCTGACCACCCGGAAAGTCGGTAGCGGCGGCGTGCGCCGGGCCGACATGGCTGTCAGGGAATATGCTGGCATAAAATTCAGCCGCCCGGCGCGCCTCGCCATGGTCGAACCACAGGCAGGTCGTCATCCTGTTCATCAGGCCTCTCCTTGCTGGTCGGGATCGATTGCACCGAGCATGATCGCTGCCGATGCCCCGAAGCCGACTATCAACGCCAGCGTAAGCCATCCGGGGCGCCCGGGCTTCACCTCATTGGTCCAAC
>Ga0207711_10000647_pt1 | contig 34724 bp, 27 predicted proteins | sample KBSS34metaG_FD_184401 | JGI IMG/M metagenome (GOLD analysis project Ga0207711, IMG submission 184401) | Switchgrass rhizosphere microbial communities from Kellogg Biological Station, Michigan, USA - KBS S3-4 metaG (SPAdes) (version 2) | ecosystem: Host-associated > Plants > Roots > Rhizosphere... | reverse complement strand
TACGGTAGTTTCGTTGTAACTTTATGCTTAGGCGCTAGTCTTTCAGCGGATCAGAAGGTAGCGCTTTTACTGAATTCGTATATTTCAGAGAATCGTCCGCTTGCGGTTGGTTCGAATGCCCAGACTTCAAGGGATCGATAGGGAACTTCTTGATCTCGCTCGTATACTTCAAAGGATCGACAGGCAAAGGCTTAATTGCGCTTGTGTATTTCAAAGGATCGACTGGCGATGTTCGGGGTGCCTTCGACGCTCTTAGCGGATCTACCGCCACGTTCCCCGACGCGCACTCGGTCGTATTGATCTCTGTCACAACTTTTTGAATAGCGGCGCAGATCTGATCGAGCGGAAGATCATCACCGTCATTACCAAATGGATCTTCAATTGCTTCGGCAATCAACTCAAGACCAATCATGAAATAGGAGCCAATCAGAACGATGGGTAGGCTAAACCAGACGTCCAGCTGCGGACCAACGTACCAGGGCAGGATAACCAAGTTGAGCGCAATTCCTTGCCTCATAAATGCTCTGTACGATACGGGCAAGGGCGACGACTTGATTCTCTCGCACGCACCGGAGATATCCATAAAGGCTTTCAGATGCGGATCGAGGATCTGCATCATGTATTCGCTGATCAGGTCGCGTTGTCGCCAGAGTCCCACTGTTTCGAACATACTGAGGGCCACTTGAGAGGGCAGGTGGTATTGCGCCGGAATCATCGAGATAGGCTTAATTCCAGGCAGATCTTTAGTTGGTCTGGCATCGCGCAGGTGATGTTTGAGCGAGAATGCAAAGGATACGATTTGCTCTGTGAGCTTTTGTTTCTCCTCGGGTGGCACGTTGACATAGGCCTGCACTTTTAAGGACAGATTACGGGATTCATTGACGAGCTGCCCCCAGAGTCTCCGGCCTTCCCACCAGCGTTCGTATGCAGAGTTGGTACGGAACACCAGCAAAAGACCGAACACAGCGCTGATGTAACCAGCGTTGCTCGATTCTTTCAATATTTGTTGTGGCATTCCATTTTCAAATAGCCAGCTTACGAATGCATCGTAGATAGCCATCATCAGAAGGAAGAACAGTAGCCTTTTGAACACAGGAATTTTGTGCATCCGAGTAAGAGGGTGCACAAAAATGGAAATCGTCTTGTTAAAACCTCTTGCTGTCTCAATAGTTTGAGACGGCAGGTTTGACAACGTCGACGAATGTAGACCGCGCGATTTTTCCGGGTGCTGCTCGGACATGCCCGACACCGATTCCTATGAACTATTAGCCAGCTTGGATTAGATGCAATTTTACCCTTTTGGCCAGCATAGGGTATTAATCCAATTAAACCATGAACTCTGCTGTGTAGCACATCTTAAGGCGCAAGATTCGCGCATGCATGACTTGCCCGTGGTAGATTACCTGTATAGGCACCGAGGTCACGCAGGCCATGACTTTTGCTCCAGGTCACTACTATAGTAAAAGATGGCTTGGACTAGCGATTGCGATTGTTGTGCTGGCGGCGGTTGCGTATGCGGCGTTGCAATTAAGCAAAACGGTTGTGCAGGATTCTGATTCTCCCTTGGTACGCGAGCAAACCCTTGCAAAAGAGGTTCTGAAGCTGCGCGGAGATGGTAGCAAGCGATTGAAATTGGCTTCTGCTCTGGCTGAGCTCTCTATGCTGCATGGGGACGCCAATTATTTGTGGTGCTGCCACAATCCGGATCCAAGTCTGCCAAGGAAGAGTGCGCAGCAAGAAGCTCGAGAAGCTGTGAAATTAGTTGACCCTTCTGACCGAAGTTCTCAGGCTTATTTTGATACACGACGAGCATTGTGCTTCGCTCTTAACCTGAGGGGGCAGCACGGATGGAGATTACTCGTACCTTTGCTGGACGGAAAGTGGAGCGATCTGAATAAAGCCCAGATCTATGAAGATCTTGCCGGTTTGAACCGGGGTACGGTGGGCTTGTCCTCTGAAGATTGCGCCATGAGGGCATTAGAGCTTAGAGTCAAATCTGCCGGGCCTCATAGTTTGGAGGTGGCTGATAGTTTGGTCTCTGTTGGATCGATGTGCCCTGCTCGCAAACCATTGCCGGAGACATTGCGCCAACAGCTCCAACTACCTCAAATTGTCCTTGTGCCCGGCGATGAAATCGGGAACTACAACAAAACTAGATTGTTGTACTTCGAACGTGCGGCTCAGATCCAGGAGGATATTCTCGGAAGCTTCAGTCTTCAACTGGCTCATACACTCAGTTGTATGGGAGAAAATGAGCAGTTGAGAGCGATCCAAATTTTTGAGAAGCGGCTCGGTCCGACTTGTTCAAATGTTCAGCTTGGCTATGCGAGGCTTTCTCGAGAGGCTAAGGATCCGGTCAAGGCCGATGAGTACATGCGTCGATTCGAATTGCTGCAGGGACTGCAAATGGCCGGCGATGATCCTGTTAAACAAGTCTATCTGCGGTGGAAAAGTGGACTGTCCGAGAAGCAACGCACTGACAGGCAGGATGCTGTTACTAAAGTTGTTCAAGCGTTTGGTGTAAAAATGCCTGATTTTCACAAGGTGGAAGTCAGATGTGGTGCTGTAGGTCACTCCCTTGATACGAAGAAATTAGGCATGCAGGGATTTGATAGGCTTTATGCGGGGTGGACAACCGGTCTGGATTCTGAGCTGTTGTTCGATCAGCTATTTCTGGACGGCTGGGGCAGCAATCGTAGTTTCCGTATGCGGTTACCAACGTGGGGCTGGGACGCTAATAAGTTCGAAGTTGTCGCTCCAGGCCGTTTCCGTTTCCGACAGGAGGGCATCCCGGAACAAGGCTCTGAAGAAATGGAATACAAATGGACAGGCAAGACATTTGTACTTGTTGACGGCAAGCCTGGTCCGCATGATGCGGCGGTGGTGCAAGGAGCAATTGATGATGCAGTCGACGGCATTGGTTACTACGGCATCCGAGGTCACCACGCAGCAAGCACATCGGTTGTAAAAACCGCGCTTCAACGAGCTGACGCTGCGGCTTTCGCTCTCTATAAAAAGGGCGATGCCCGCAGTGCTGCTGAGCGATTGAAGGCCATGTTTGAATTGACCTCTGACCTTGTGATGGAGTCCTCCACCGGTGCTTCCATCGATGCTGTGGACTCCGATTGCAAAGACGATGTGCAGAAATGGACACGTGCATGGTCGTACAAAGGGCCGCGTTTTTCTATCGATTTGACTGCCGCGGATTGGGATCCATGGTTGCAAAACTATGAGAAATACCGCGCTGCTATCGGAACCTCAAACTAAAAGACTGCCGATTGGTCGTCGATCGTCCGCCAGAAATTGCGCACGGCTGGTGCCCTGTCGGTGTTCATGACATTATTGTAGAAGCTTCCGTTTGGCGCAGTGCCGTCAACCCAGACCAAACCTCCTATTGGTTTTCCTGTTGTCGATTGAGGCTGGGATAGCGTGTTAAAGGTATCCGCTGCAATTGCCGGATCCTGCACTCCGACTTCTTCGGCGATGACCGGCATTCCCTTGTCTTGAATGGCGTTCAATCCGGCTGTATTGTATGTCCCTGGTGTTGATTCGTAATTGTGAATTGCAGCTACTACATTGCCGTAGGATTTCAGCGCATCGACGTTATTGTAGATGAAGCTCTGACTCTGATAGTTGGGAGCGAACGCGGCCTGTCCCCACTCGGAATCATCAACAAACTTTATCGGATTAGCATTGGGATTGACGCTTCTGGCACCTTCGTTTACGGCCGCGAGCAGGGTCTCTGTGTTGGAGAGTAGCTGCGCATTGTTAGCGTCTCCACTTGCGCCCTGTTCATTGGCTACGTTAAAGCCGACATTGGGATTATTGGCGTAGAGTGCCGCAGATGTTCTCAGTGCTTGCGCCGCCTGTGCTGTTTCATCGGCTGAGTAGACTCCTCCGGTGGCACCATACATGGAGGCGTCGCTCATTGCGGAGATATCCACAAACATTCCGGCGTCAAGCGCGGCTTTCACTTCTTGATTAAATGCGTTGTCCGGACCGCCCTCCAGGTCCGCCGCTGTTCCCATCAGTCTGATTGTGTTTGCGCCGTCAGCGGCCAGTGCGCCTAAGCTGCCGGTCAATTCGTTATGTTCTGTCGAAGATGTGTCATTGATGCCGGTCATAATAAATGGTTTGCCGTCTGGGCCTATTATTTGGTTGCCTTCAACGTGGTAAGTACCCTTAGCGCCAGGATCTGTTGTAGAAGAGCTGCTGGTGCCGTTGTCGCCGGTAGTGGCAGGAGTGGTGGCGGTGGTGTCGGTGGAACCGGTCGGAGTAGTGGTGCCGTTGTCGCCGGTAGTGGCAGGAGTGGTGGAGGTGGTGTCGGTGGAACCAGCCGGAGTAGTGGTGCTGTTGTCGCCGGTAGTGGCAGGTGTGGTGGTATCCGTAGAGTTGGTGGTTCTGCCTGCGCTGTCACCAAACTGTTGTTCAAACTCGGTGGTCAATTTCTGAATTTGCTTGGTAAGTTGCTCTATTTGAGTCTGTAATTGTTGTTCCAGGGCTGTGCCTGAATCGGTCGGTTGGTGCTGGTCTGTTTGCCCCTGATGTCCGTGTCGGCGATGGTCGCCTTGACCGTGATGCTGATCCCCAGCGCCACAGTGTGAGTCCGAGAAAGGATTACTAAACTCGATTTGACCCGATGCGGCAGTATTAGAGTCTTCTCTTGATGCAGTCTTGAAAGCGGACTGCACGTCATTTTGATTGGTCATGTCTACTAATGGTGGCGAAGCGGTTTGATCTGAAGTTGGTTGTTGCTGACACTTGTCGTTGGCAAATTGTCCTGAACCCAATGTAGACATTGCAGACCCCCTGGTTGTATTCAAATTACGGTGCCCATGTGATAGTTAGCGCGCGTGCAGAAGTTTCGGCAAGCGAAAGGACGACAAAACCGATAGTAGAGGGCGTTTCTGACTCTGAGTTGACATGGGGCATCGCATTGATAATTAAATCGCCTGTTGCCAACGTATATCGAGGCTAGTGTAAGTCTGGTCTCGGGTAAACTGTAGTTGCGAAGGCATAGTCAGGGAGTCTCAGTTCGATGCAAATTGTGAAAATCACTGCGGCGATGCTGATTGCGACTGTTGCTGGCGGTGCCGCCCTGGCTGGCGAAGAAAGTCATGGTCGTGCAGCCAAAGGCGGCGGCTCTCATAAGTCTGGCCAACGCGACGACGATGACGACAAACCGTGGATGCACACGATTCCCATTAACCAGAGGAGTCGATACGGGCTGCCGCTGGGCATGCTGAACTACGCTGTGCTTTCTGATAACCCTGCGAAAGTAATTCAACTGTTATCCAGGGCACCGCACCGGCCGGGCGATGAAGCTGAGCGCAAAATGTGGCAGGCCTGCGTACTGGCCCTTCAGAAGAGATTTGAGCAGGCTGATGAAGCGTTCATGCAATTGAAGAACTGGCATGAGTTTCCCTGTTCAGTTAAAAACCTTATGGCTCGTAGTTACGCAGAAGATCAAAAATACAATGAGGCGATAGAGATTCTCACTCAGGTTTTGGCAACAGAACCCAGTCCTGATGCTTATATCGAGCGTGCCGGCTGTTACGCTTCGGGGAACAAACTTTTGGAAGCGGCTCACGACTATGAGCGTGCTTCGCGTATGACTAAATTTAGCGAACGCACGTATCTTGTAAGGGGCGCGAGTCTATTGGTTAAAATAGGACGTACCCAGGAGGCGCTTGGGTATGTCGAGCGTGCGGAAAAGAGCCGTCGAGACACTCCTAGCCCTGCGCTTCATATGGTTAAAGCAGATTGCTATATTAAGATGGGAGAGCGACAGAAGGCAATTGATTGTCTGATCTTGGCTGAGGAAGCCGCGTCTAAGGGTAAGTCGCGTTTCGGCTCTGACACTGATGTGATGTTGCCTACAATATTGGTATCCCGAGCTAAGCTTTACAGAGAGCTGGGTAAAATAGATCTGGCAAAGAAAGACAGACAAAAACTGGATTCTATGACCAATACTCTCATTGATGATATCGGCGCCAAATCCGACCTGAAGAAATTTCGGAAGTGAGGATAGACAAGCTAAGGCTTCCTGAACTTCAACAGAAAATCAGACACAGTTCGCGACGTATCGAAAGTCGGATCTGAATGGCGATCTATTTTTGAGATGCTCTGTATCAGATCGGGATCTGGCACGGCATTCCAGCCGTCATTGCCGCCGTCCCATGCATGTTGTCCGCCTTCAGTGCCGTTCGCTGTTTTGTGAGCATGACGCACGATCTGCATGACCGGTGCGGCACCACCAGCGTACGTTGTCGTGTCTTGATTCAGCGATTTCGTCCGGGTGATCTGATTATTACCCTCGGCTTGAGCCCAGAGCGCTGCCTGCTGGAGCGGCTGTGACTCACCTATGCGCGAAACCGTCGTCAACATCCATCCTTTTACCGGGATGCCGCCTTCGCCTATTCCACGGCCGCCTGAGATGGGTAAGACATTGTCGTCATCGCCCAGCACAGAAATCATCGCCGTCGGATCATTTGCGCGGGGCTTGGGATCGCTGTCTAGAACAGTGCCGTGAATGCTAGCCACGCCGGCAAATGTATTCGGCATTTCGTGAGCAATATATTGAGAGGCTTGGCCGCCTTCGGAGAAACCTGCGAGATACAACTTGTGCGGGTCGGTTCGCACCTCAGCTTCCACGCGTGACTTCACGTCTTTGATGTATTTGAGATCGTCGTAGGTCGGGTCTTTGTCGGTGAGAGTGCCATGATCCAGGTTCCAGCTGTTTTCTTTATACAACCCCAACGAGCCTGGGAATGTTTGCGGCAAGGCCTGCACGTAGACAACGGCAAAGCCCTTCTCGTCGGCTATTTTGTTCATCTGCGAATATTCCTGCATCTGCGCGGCGCTCTCCGTCAGGCCGTGAAGCATATAAATCACAGGCAGGGGTTTAGAGCCGTCGTATCCTTTCGGCACGTGGACATCAAACTGCCGCGTTTTGCCATCCAATTGGAATTCTTGGTGATGGTCGCCTGGTTTAAGTTGTGGCCTGTCGGTGCTCTTTCTGCCGCCGGAGATGAGGGAAAGCTCTGGCAAGCGGAAGGCGCCGAGCTTATTGTCACCAGTGAGATTGAATGTTGGGAGCTCGCCTTGCTGTCGTCCCTGCGCCGCATCCCGTAGCAGATTGAGCACGTCCAGGCCGGTGTTGGCCGCGTGCACTTTCATGTCGGGTGCGTCGTGGAGGCGGGTCTCTGCCATGAAACGAGGGTCCTTTAGTAAGCTCGTTTCATCATAAAAGACGAATGTGGCCGAATAATGGCAGGGACATTAAGTGGTCTTTGCCAGTTTTGCAGCGGTTGCAAAATTGTATACATGGTATACAATGTTTACATGGGAACTCGAGAACCTACCCAGTTCACAGCCTCAGCATTTAACCATGGTATCAGCGAGCGCCAAATTCGAGAGGTACTCGCGAGTGATTCAGGGGAAGATTTTGAGCTGGAGAAGATGCAAATGGAGATCTGTGCGAAATGATTGTCGGCTACGACATGTCCGGCCGTTTAATTGAGATCGGAATTTGCTATGAAAGTAACGAGAATGAGAATATCAGCATTAGAGTTTTTCATGCATGGAAGGCGCGAGACCAATGGCAAAGAAAGTACAACGAAAGAAAGCAGAACCGGGGACTGGTGTAGATTTGAGCCGACCTAAATCTACAGGAAAACCACACCGTACGCCTAAAATGGAAAATGCTTTGCAGCTTGCTAGGTCCGAATCTCAAGAATTTGTATCGGGCGTCCTTTCTTTTAGATTGGAGCAAGAACTGCTAGAGCAACTAATGAAGCAGGCAAATTTGCTTGGATTGAGTGCCGGTCAATTGGCTAGGTCGTGGATAGTTGAGCGCTTAAACCAACCAAAAGTGTCAGGTTTCAGTGCAGAACAAAACGATCAGATTGCACTCATGGTTCAAGAGATTGCAGAGAAAACTTTTAGCGACATGTACACAAAAGCCACTGCACTTAAAACTGCGGAATTGAAAGAGAAAAGACCTTGATTATTCTCTAACGTCACATGCGGCCAGACAACGTTTGAGTAAACTGCTTTGTTGGCTTTGGTTCCTCGTCCGAGGAACTCCACCTTCGAAGCGCTCGCTACACGATTAACGCTCGATTAACGCAGGGCCGTTAATGTCGCTGCTGTACCAACTTCCCCTTTTCTTTGCAGGTGAGCCAATGACTAAAAGTTCAGACAATATGTGCGAAGGCGTAGATAAAGTAGCGCCTCAAGTAGCTCCATGGAAGGACCTTATTCCGGAATTTTGGTCTGCTGGTGCCTTCAGTATTCTCCATCCCAGGAAGGATGGCTTGACCGAACAGCAAACGAAGGATGCTCTTCAAATTGAAAAGGACATCTTATCGGCCAACCTTCCGCAACTGACAATAGACATGCGCGCTCATGCCGGTCACGGCGAAGAGATTAAGCCTGTAATGGAAAAAGTGATTCACGACCTGCGAGCGAAGGGCATCTTAGTCGGTTACAGTGCCGGCAAGATGATGTGGGGCGATGAGCATAAGATGCACAGTGAAGGTTATTTGGAAATAGTTGATAGAAAGGGAAGGAGAGAATTAGAAGTCGGCACCGATCCCAAGCTAGGGGTATCAGTCGAACCGATGAAAAAGTTGGATGACGGCTCGTTGAGCGCTTGCCGAGGCTATTTTGGAGGCTATATTGATCCCGCTGATACCTTGCGTGCCATTGCTGGAAAAACCCATAAAGCTAGTACGGATTTTATGACTTGTAGGTAACCATCGCAATCCGATCTGGCTTTGAGGCGTGGCCGGCGGAGACGCCACTAGTCAAGCGGCGTAGTGGTTAATTGAGAATCTAGATTGACATCAATGAGTCACTTTCTGTTTGTCTTTATTGAGAATATTCGCAGATATTGTAGATGTTAGGCGGCGGCTGATTTTTTTTATTTGGTAAGTAGTCTCACTCGGCAATGCTTGTTTTTGGCTGGAGAGGAAAGCCTTTTGGCGACGGCATTTACGTACTGGCCTTCATTTACAATCTCTTGACGATTCGGATGTCAGTCAATTTCGGAGTATTGCAGATTAGATGCGCATAATTGATCTTCCGCTCCTCAAATAGTAACGTTTACTCATTCAGTTGTTGAGAATAGTTCTCAGCACATGGCAAGTTCATTGCGGATCAGTGGCAATGCCTGGATAGCCCCATTCGTCGGGCTTGGCTTTTAAAACAGTTCTATTTATCGGTTGAGGAGATTCAAAATGAAAACTCGTGGTCGTAGTAAGCGTGGTCAGAGCATGGTCGAGTACGCACTCGGAATCGGATGCGTAGCTGCTGTATCTATGTTGGTAATGGGTGGCCTTGGTCACGCAGCGGCTGACATTATGAATAGCGTTCTCACCTCTATTAATGATTCTGATGATCAGGTTCAAGATCCCGGCACCATCTTTAAAGGTGGTCTCAAGGGCACACAGCCGTGGAAGCTTCAGTAAGGCTGAGAAAATTAAGGTATGCGCAAGGGCAGTCGATGGTCGAATTTGCCCTTGCGACGCCCTTTTTGCTCTTGCTTTTTGTGGGCATCCTCTATTTTGGACGCTATTTTCTAATCAGTCAGATCTTGCTCTATGCCGCTCAAGAGGGCGCAAAGGTTGCTTCGCGCACACCTAATCTAAACGATCCCGACGTTCGCGATTCATTGCGCGGATTTGCTTCTGGTGGCGTTAGCAGCAATACGAATTCACCTATCTATGCGTCACTGGCGGCAGCCAAATTACTTTCTCTAGGCAACTCCGGAGATTTGCCCCCGACTGCTAAGGTGGAAATCCTGCCCTGGGATAGCGACGGTTCCGCAGGTGACAATTCACTGCCGCCTGGAACTGTCGGTGTGCGCATCGACTATCCGATGCAGCTGATGGGCAATCCGTTCAAGGGGCCGAGCCAGAGCGTAAACATCGCTATGAGCATGAAGGGAAGCAATCCGCCGGTTAAATTTCTCAATTTTACAATCACACAGCGGGCTGTATCTTCGCAAGAAATTTACCAGGCTGAAAACTAGGAGATACAGAATGGCAACCTTGACGGCACCTGATGTGGTACCAGTTTTGTCCAGAGAGCGCGGTTTCTCTCAAGCTAAGCTAACACGCAAGGGCAGCAGCCCTAATCCTATTGTTCTTTTTGCTATAGCGGTCGTCGTATTGTTGGTTGTAGCCGGTATGTGGCGCGCCTCTCAAAACAACAGCGGCGTGGAAAAGACAATCACGATAGTGGCTGCGGGTAAGGATCTTCCGGCCGGCACGAGAATTGGCTTCACCTCCGTGCACTTTATGCAGATCCCCAAGCGCTATTACTCCCCTTCTATGGCGCTGTCGCCAGTCAATTTTATTGGTCGTATGACAAAGACCTACATCCCAATGGGCGAGCCAATCCAAGACACTATGTTGTTCAAGGATGCCGGCGGATTGGCGGCAACTCTAGAAAATGATGAACGTGCCATCACCCTTCAGCTCAGTGATGATTCGCAGGTTGGTCACTACATAACTCAAGGCGATCGTGTCGATGTCCTTGTCGTTTCCAGCAAAGGCGACAAGAAGTACACAAAGACAATTTGTCAAAACATAGATGTATTGATGTGCGTCCCAAAAGACCAGACCTTGTCGAAAGGCGGGCGCTCAGAGCAAAACAGCGTCACTTTGGCTCTTGGATCACATCAAGCGGAAGTTGTAAGTGAGGCGGCTGAGGTTGGGAAGATTCGACTGGTACTGCGCAATCACTTAGGCCGCATACAGAAGCACTTGTTTGGTGCCGATCCTGCTGACTTGCTTCCGTCGTCTGCCTTCACTGAAACTCATGCGGTTACGACTCCTGCTACGACTCCTGTCCTGCCTACGCCGGACCTGATCCCGCCGCCACCGCTACCAGCGGTGTCCAATACAAACATTATGGGCGCGCTTCCACAGCCGGTTCAACAGCCGTTGCAATGGTTTGTTGAAGTCATTTCCGGCAGCAAGAAGGAGACTTATGCCTTCCCGCAGAAGTAGCCGAAAGGCATTTCTGACAATGCTTGACCTGCGTCGCAATCGACGCGGGTCTATCGCTCCTTTTGTGGCGCTGGCTATTTTGTTTATTGTGGGGATGATGGCTATTACATTCGATCTTTCACGAGATCTTCAGTGTGTCCGTCAGCTGGAATTTGCCGCCGAACGAGCTGCCATGTACGGCTTGTCGCAAAGTACTGATGCCGATACCTCCGTCACTCAGCTCCAAAACAATATCTCTTCTGCTATTCACAATGCCACGCTTTGGAATTCTGCATACGCAGGACCGTCAAACCCCGCCGACAAAACTCAGTGGAGTAAACCTGTTGTTGCAGACGACGTGCAGTTTGTGCCAAACCCTGCCAACAGTAGTGATCCTAACGACGTCTTTGTTCAAGTCACGGTCGGTCGCCGCGGTCCCGACTCACTGACTAGATTTTTTGTCCCCATGCTCTATGCTCCAAAAATGCTGCAGGGCGGAATCGTTCCTGATACCGCCCGTCATGCCAATATTAAACGGGTTATGGAAGTTGTTTCGCAACCTGCCTCAAGAATTGGGCCTGGTCCGGAGCGCGGCACGCTGACCAGTCCACCTGCTGGTTGGGCAACCTTTCCGCTTGCCCTTAGTAACACCCAGTTCAGAGCTGCTTGCAATGTAGCCAACAATCAGACGACCTATACCGTTGATTTCGTCAGCTCCAGTAATCCAAGTGTTTTAAGCGGTCATATTGCCGGCTGCCTGACCAATGTTACGGCCACGGGTGACAATCTTCAGTATTACGGTGACGGGCAAGGTGCGGTCGCTTACGCTCAGCTGGATCAGTCATTACAGTATTTTCGTGATGCCGCTGTGGGTAATACTCTCGCACCAGGCGTAGTTGAGAGAGGGAGCAAATTGGCGGCCTACGATCCGGCCAGTGTCACTTTTAAGCAACAGCAAAGCCAGATATTCAAAGACTTAAATGCCCTTGTAACCAGCCAACCACTCCATACATTCATTGTCCCGGTTATTGCTCAAAATCCGAACTTTAATGGTGGCACCATCAACACGGTAGTTGGATTTGCGCGTTTGCAGCTGGTTAGTTTTACTAACAATGGCGGCGCGTTCAGTGCTGTCGTCAAATTGAAAGAGTCGGTGTCGGTCAGAAACGCATCGTGCGCTAACGGTCTGGCCTGCATTCCGCCGGTGACGCAAGCACTTATGGCGGCGCCCGTGGCTCCTTTCGCCACGCGAGTGGTCGATGTCCAGACGCAGGGAATGACCGCTCTTCCTCACGGTTTGGCCATGGCTCCTTCTTTGTCTCCGCGCTGGAGTCTGGGGTATAAGCCATGAGCATCATCGGAGTTTTGGGCAGCAAAGGTGGCGTTGGCGCAACCACGTTCGCTATTAATCTTTCTACCGCACTCTCGCTTCTGAGCAAGAGTGGTTCGGTTGTTCTGGTTGATGCCAATTTTCAGCAACCCGATGTGGCATTGATGCTGGCTGCTAAAACTGATTATTCGCTCATTGATCTGCTGCAAAAGCCGGCAATCGAACGTAAAGTCTTCGAGGCCTGCTCGATGCGAATTGCTGACAGCAACGATTTGAGAATTTTATCGGCTCCTCTGGACGGTAGCGCGCAGGGCCGCACGAACCTGACTGAGGTGGCGACGCGTCTCCCTCAACTGGCGAATTTCGCCGATTTGATTCTCATAGATTTGCCAAAGAATTTAGATCGCCACCTCGTCACCACCCTTGATGCTTGTGATTATGTCGTCCTTGTCGCTGAAGCAACCGTCGCTTCAATCGCAGCGACCAGACGATTGGTAGCCATATGCGCTGAGCTTGGCTACCCGCAGGAGAAAATTCTTGTGGTCGCCAATCGATGCGGGGGCAAGCTGAAGTTTGTCGAGCAGCAGCTTTTTATGAGCTTTGACGGCATGTCTATTTTCGCTGTTCCCAACGCATATCTGCTTAATGAAACGTGCGCCATCGAAGGTGTGCCCATGGTAATTAACCATGCCAAAGACAAATATTCAAAGGCTATAAAAACATTCGCCTTGCAGCTGCAAATGCTGACTGCCAAGGTGCCTGCCGCTACTGTGAGTTAGGAGACTGATATGTCCAACCTGCGCGAGTTGCTATTTAGAGAAGATGAAACTGGTGTGACCGGAGCTACGGCAGCGGCTGCTGCTGTTAAGTCCAAATCCGGCATATCCGGTCAATCTTACCTATCTTCCCAGTCTTCCCGATCTTCCCAATCCACGCAGTCCACCCAAAGTACGACAACCGGAATGTCTTTACGTGGTGGCTTGCTCAAGCCGAAACTCGAGAATAATGCTTCCGAATCTGAATCGCATCGTCTTTACCAGAACCTTAAAACGAAGGTCCATAACAGATTAATCGAAAATCTGGACATCGAAGCTCTAATGAAATTAGAGGGCCATGATGCTCTTGAGGAAGCGATTGAAAGAACGGTGCACGTTCTCCTGGACGAAGAACATATGCCTTTGTCGAACGAAGAGAGGCACGGCATTGCCAAGGATGTGCTTTATGAAACAATTGGATTAGGACCGCTGGAGCCACTTCTGGCAGATTCAGATGTGAATGACATTCTCGTTAATGGAGCCAGGAGTGTATGGGTTGATCGTAACGGCAAGTTGACCGAAACGGACATTCGCTTCAAGGACGACACGCATCTTTTGCATGTGATCAATAGAATTGTGGCTCGCATAGGCCGCCGTGTCGATGAGTCGTCACCGATTGTGGACGCCCGCTTGCCTGATGGCTCCCGCGTCAACGCTATTATCCCGCCCCTGTCTATTGACGGACCAATTCTTTCGATCCGACGTTTCAGGCCTACCCCGTTTAGTTTTGAAGATCTGATTGCCAAAAACACTCTCTCTGAAAGTATGGCTCAATATTTGCAGATGTCTGTGAAAGCGCGCTTGAACATTCTCATTTCCGGCGGTACTTCAGCCGGTAAAACAACACTTTTAAACGTTGTCTCCGCGCAGATTTCCGATGAAGAGCGCATCGTCACCATTGAAGATACCGCCGAGCTGAGATTGCAGCAGCGGCACGTCATTCGCCTTGAATCGCGTCCGGCAAATATTGAAGGACAGGGCTCTATTTCTCAAAGAGACCTGGTTAAAAATGCCTTGCGCATGCGCCCTGATCGTATTGTCGTCGGTGAAGTGCGTGGCCCGGAAGCGCTCGATATGTTGCAAGCGATGAACACCGGGCATGAGGGTTCATTGACTACGGTGCACGCCAACTCTGCCCGCGATGCATTAAGCCGTCTGGAAACGCTCGTTTTGCTGGCCGGTGTGGACCTTTCTCAGCGGAGCATTCGAGAGCAGATTGGATCTGCTTTTGATCTTGTCGTGCAAATCAAACGCATGTCCGATGGTGCCAGAAAAGTAGTAAGCATTACTGAGATAACCGGCATTCAGGAAGGCGTAATCAGTATGCAAGAAATCTTTGATTTCCGGCAGGAAGGCCTTGATGCAAACGGCAAAGTTCTGGGCTCGCATGTGGCTTGCGGCATTCGCCCATTTTTGGAGTCTAAATTTAGAGATGCCGGGATAGAATTGCCCCAGGAGTTGTTTATGGCTCGTGAAGAGGTCGCCGCTGAGGTATGAGTGGAATGACTGGAATGACTGCTGAGATAGTAATTGCTTTGCTTCTATTTTCAGTTTGCGCTGGAGTGCTTTTCACCAGACAGACTGTTTTGAAGCGACGCAAAGAGCAGTTGGCCCAGCGCTTGTCTCCCTGGCTCAATAAGGTACCGGCAGCGGCAAAGGATCAACCGGATACTCTGATTAAGGAACGAGCACTTGATGGACTCTTTTCCTTTGTGGCACCCTCTCGAGCTCGGCAAAGACTGGAGATGTTGTTCAGGCAAGCAGGAGTGCAAGGCGGTACTTCCTCTTTTATCGGCTTAACCGCCTTGTTTTTTCTTCTGCCACTTGGGGGCGCCGCCTATTTCGATCTCAATTACTTGCTTGGAATCGCGCTGGGTAGCCTGCTCGCCAGTCTCCCTCTGATTGCACTATTAATGAAGCGTAGTGCCTTCCGGCGCAAGTTTACACAGCAGTTGCCGGACGCTATGGATTTGATGGTCTCAGTCCTTCGTAGCGGGCACAGTATTCCTCAAGCTGTTAAAACCGTGGCAGAGGAAGTCGCCGCGCCTTGCGGGGCTGAGTTTAAGGAAGTGCTTCACCGTATGAATCTTGGCCAACCGATCTCAGAGGCCATTTCTTATTCCTGCGAGAAATTCGAATCGTATGAGTTGGATTTGATCCGCAGAGCAATAGCCATCCAAAATGAAGTTGGCGGCAGTTTGGCCGAGCTCCTGGACAAGACCAACAGCACTTTGCGCCAGCGTTTGAGGCTTGTGCGTCAGGTGTCTATTCTGACTGCGCAAAGCCGACTGACTGCCATTATTGTCGGACTGCTTCCGATCTTCGTTGTGGCAGGATTGCAGTTTATCAGTCCTGGTTATCTGGACCCTCTTATACAAACCCAACTTGGTGTCACACTTCTGGGTGTGGCGGTATTTTTGCAAATTTCTGGGCTTCTGGTAATGAAAAAAATGTCTACTCTGAAGGTGTAACTTGCCATTAAGCGCACTACTCGAATATCCTGAATTCATTGTTGCAGCTGCAATTTGCTTGGTTGCCACCATCTTTGCCTTTCGCCAGGGCAACGCGGCTTTTTATTTACCCGGCTGGTTGACCGAACCTGCCGCTCAGGTGCTGGGGGCAATGCCCGCCAAGTATGTAAGTTGGCTTATGACCCGCCAAAATTGGTGCGGATGGCGCTCGAACTCTGCCTTTGGCACACTGGCTGCGCTGAAGATTTATACACCTGTGCTTTTCTCATTGACTGCGCTATTTCTTCCTTCGCAATACGCTTTTCTTATTGTTCTTGTTTGTTTCTTTGCACCGGATATGGTGCTAAACGTTTATGCCAGGCGCCGGCAGCGTGAAATTAAGGAGACCCTGCCTCAGGCTCTGGACCTGATGGTTTTGTGCGTCGATGCCGGTCTGGGTCTAGATTCGACATTACAGCGAATTTCATCAGAAAAATCTGTGGTGGCCAAAGCTCTTAACGACGAGCTTCTCACCCTTGGTCGCGATGTCCTTTTGGGAATGGAGCGCGAACGCGCATATCAGGAGCTTTATAACCGCACTGGCGTCGAGGAATTAAAGGCTTTTGGTTCTGCCTTAAATCAATCTGCCAAGCTTGGTTTGAGCATCGCCAAAACGCTCCGCTCACAAGCTGAGTTTTTGCGCTTGAAATTGAGTCAGAAAGCCGAAGAAAAGGCCGCTAAGCTGCCCGTTTACATGGCCTTTCCCCTTTGGTTTTTCATCATGCCGGCGCTACTGGTGGTAGTTATGGCACCATCCTTGATCAAGTTCTTTGAGCAAAGCGGACTCTAGCTAGATTAGCCCGGGTTAGCCGGGTTAGCCGGGGTTGCCCGCGGTTCCGGGACTATTTTTTACAGTAATCGGGCTTGTCGGTATGCCCGTCAACGTGGCCGAGCCACCTTTGCCACCCGAACCTCCTGCACCGGCCTTACCGCCGATGCCATTGCTGCCTATAGCCCCGCCGTCACCGGCAAACTGACTGTTGACGTTGACTATGCCGGCTGAAACAGTGAGCGAGCCTGCTGCACCGGTGGATAATTTGATTTTGCCACCGTTGGCGCTGGCACCACCCTTGCCGCCGCTGCCGTTTGTCGCCGCCGAGTCACCGGCATTACCACCTGCTCCACCTGTACTGCCGGGCAGTACACCAACGACTGCACTTTTGGCATTGCCGCCGTTGGCCGTGGGAGGGAGTATCGCGTTGCTGGATGATATGGTGAAAGTGCCTGGAGTCGAAATTGTTATGGATCCACCGGTGCCAGTGGCACCGCCATTGCCACCGTTGCCACCATTACCGGCTTTACCGTTTTTGTCTTTGGCGCCGCCGGCACCACCGGCTCCGCCCAGTCCAAATCCAACAACACTACTTGTGCTTGTGTTTCCACCACTTGCGGCCGGTGCGTCAGCTTGGATGTTGCCACCGCCACTCGATATGGTCACACTGCCACCAGCTCCGCCGGCACCGCCGGCGCCACCTTTGCCGCCAGCACCGCCGTTGCCGCCACCGGTGGTGCCAGAGTCACTTCCTTTGCCGCCGCCGCCGCCGGAACCCGGGTTGGAGCCACCGGATGCATCGAAGTCGTTGACTGTCATGTTGCCCAGTCCGGAAACTTTGGCTGTAAATGTGCCGCCTTTGCCTGAAGCTGCTGCGGCACCACCGGCACCGCCGGCAGCACCGCTAGCCGATGATGTTGCCGAAGTGATGCTCAAGTTGTCGCCGCCGTCGCCACCCTTGCCCGCTGAGCCTGATATGCCGCCTTTGAGCAGGCCTTGGCCGCCGGCTGCGTTAAGACTTATGGCATCTGTACCAGGTGCCGAGCTGGTTTTTGCAGTGAATGTCATCGCGCCGCCTGCACCACCGGCGCCACCAGCCCCACCATTGCCCCCAGCGCCCGCCTTTCCGCTAACTGCTCCGCCGCCGTTACCACCAGCGCCGCCTACACCAAGTACGGAGCCGCCAATAACATTAAAGCCGCTGCCCGAAATATCGAGGGGTGAGCTGATTGTGATTTTGCCGCCCGCTCCACCTGCCAGCGTTGAACCACCGGCACCACCGGCTCCTCCGCCTTTACCGCCAATAGCTCCGAGACCACCATCACCAGCACTGAGAGTGACGTTACCGCCGACTGCGCTGAGTTGATTGACGGTGATTTTACCGTTGGCCCCGGCCGTGAATGTTATTGTGCCGCCGGCACCGCCTTTACCTGTGCTTCCGCCATTGCCGCCCTTCGCCCCTAACGGTGAGGTTATTGAGGCATTAACGTTGGTGATTGCTGTGCCGCCTTTTCCACCAGTTGCTCCGGTGGCATTGTCGCTACCTCCGTTGGCGCTCATTCCCAGCGCAGTAGTTTTGATACCACCAGCGGTTGCAGTCATGGTGATTTTACCGCCGGCTCCGCCCGAGGCATGATTGCCGCCATTACCACCGGCTCCCAGGTAACCATCGCCGCCGTTAGCACCAGGCGCTGCGGTAACTGAGCTGCCATCCGCCGTCACTCCGGCGTCTATGAGAATTGCGTTGGCCGGGCTGGCCGCCGCGGTTTTGAATGTAATTGATCCGCCGGCTGCTCCGGCTCCGGCGCCACCGCCATTGCCACCGACTCCGCCGGAGATGCCTGCAGTGCCGGCATTGCCGCCTTTGCCGGCTTTGTCTGATAGCGAGGCGTCCACGTTACTGCTGTTGGATATCTCGGTCAAATCGATAGCGCCAGTTGTTGCCGTGGCTGTAATTTTGCCGCCCGCCCCTGCTGCTCCCGAGTTGCCACCGGCGCCGCCGTTACCGGCTGCTCCCGACTTTCCGCCATCGCCGCCCTGTCCGCCGTTGCCTCCGAGGCCGACATTTAGAGAGCCATGGGCGCTGAAGGATTCGATGCTTATAGATCTGCCGTTGAGTGTGATATTACCGCCTGCTGCAGAAGCAGAGGCTGCCCCGCCCTTACCGCCGGCACCGCCTGCGCCAGTGCCGTTGCCATTTCCGCCAGTGTTCCCGCTCTTCCCGGACGATGAATTGCTGCCGTCTGCTAATAACTGTCCGACGAACAAATTGCCACTGCCCGCGTTTATTGTGATGCTGCCGCCGGCTGAAGCTTTACCTCCGTTGCCGCCATTGCCGCCTGCGCCGCCGCTACCGGCGAAGAATGAGTTGCCGCCGATACCGCCCTGGCCACCAGGTGCGGATGCTCCGGTGGAGCTCAAGTAGTCGACAGAGACCACACTGTTACTCGATTTGAGATTGATCACACCGTTGTTGGTTTTGATGGTTACAGTGCCGCCTTTGCCATAGTTGCCGCCAACACCGCCCGAACCTGCCGCACCACCTTTAGTGGCATCGCCGCCGTTACCACCATTGCCGGCTGCGCCTCCATTGTTACTGGCTGCTCCGATATTGAGTGCCGCGCTTGAATTGATATCGCCGCCCAGGGTAGTGATCACGACGCTGCCACCGTTTACCGAGCTGCCGCCCGCACCACCTACACCTCCGATGCCGGCTGTGCCGGTGCTTCCGCCACTTTTACCATTGCCTCCATTAGTTCCGGCCCCGCCGCTTCCGGCTGATGCGAGAATAGAAGTCGCCGTGCTGTTTGCCAGCGTGATTGTGCCGGTGCCACTGTTGACGTTGATCGTCGCGGCCGCGCCGCCCAGACCACCGATACCGCCGGCGCCACCATTGCCGCCGTTGCCCGTTGAAGCGCCTCCAATACCGCCGTCAGATGCAGCGCCTGCGTCGCCGCCGTTGCCACCGGAAGCGGTCAGGCCGCTATCAAGTGTAATCGCCGCTATGCCCGTGGTAGAAATTGTAATCGCGGCCGCGCCGCCGCCAACACCGCCCTTGCCCCCGGCACCACCCTTGCCGCCGTTGCCTGTGGACATTGGTCCCGGTCCGGCTAATCCTGCACTACCGCCGTTACCGGCGCCTCCACCGAGGCTGCTGACCGACATGCCTCCGGCTGTGGTGATACTGCCACCGGCGGAGCTTGTGATCTTGACCACTCCTGCCAATCCTCCGGCACCGCCTATGCCACCGGCACCTCCCGCACCACCATTACCAGTGACGAGCTTAGATCGATCGGCTCCATTGCCGCCTAGGCCGCCATCTTTGCCGCTGCCACCCTGCGCTAGGATGGAGCCTTTGATCGATATTGGACCGGTAGTTGATGTAATAGTTATGGTCCCAGCAGCGCCACCGGCACCGCCGATGCCACCAGCACCGCCGTCGCCGTTCGGATTGTTCTGAGCATTGCCGGCCAATCCACCATCGCCGCCTTTGGAAGTAATTGTGTCGGCACCGGCAAGACTGCTGAAGCCTCCGGTCGTGGATGTGAACGTTATATTTCCGCCCTTGCCTCCGGTGCCCCCATTGCCGCCCGGCTTACCGGAGGGATTGGTCGAGAGGCCGTCTATACCTATTTGCCCGTTGGCTTGCACTTGTCCGCCGACATTGATAGTGGTGCCGCTGACAGTGATATTACCGGCATTGGCCGCGGGCACCCCACCAGTAGTAGTCGTCGCTCCGCCGGCACCACCAAGATTGACCGTACCAGTACTCTGGATGGTGAAATTACCGCCGTTGGTGGTTGTGTTGAGCGTGGAGACATCCCCAAGTGTAGATGCTGAAAACGCACCGCCACCAGTTGATATTGATTTTAAGCTGATGCCGCCGGCGACAAGCGCTCCGGGCTTGAGTGAATTGGTCGATATGGCACCGGTTTTGTCAAAAGCAATCGCTCCAGTGGGTGTTGCCGCTGCGAAAGTGACGGCACCGCCGCCTTTGCCGGTAGCTGTAATTGGGCCTGTGGTTATAGTTGTAGCACCTGTGCCGCCCGCTATTAATGTCACATTCCCGGCAGTTCCGAGCCCCGATGAAGAATTGATCGTTACGGCATTATTTGTATCGATTGTGCCGCCGGTTTTGGACGTTGTGCCTACATAAGCCACCATCAATATATCGCCGCCATTGCCTCCGACACCTGCACCGCTAGTGTTGATTTTAGTAATCGCACTTGTGCCGACCAGGTCAATTATGCCGCCGATGCTACTAGCTCCAGTCACGTTGACGCCGGTCTTCGCTGGAGTGGCCGTCTTGTTTGGCGCGAAGTCCGCTCCGGCAATGAGATTGAGCTGGCCACCGCTGCCGGCGCCGTTGCTGGTATCGAGACCGGTGTTACCGGCTGCACTTGTTATGTCGCCCCCGGCTACAAGAGTGAGGGGCTGGCCACCAGTAGTGGTATTGACACTGAATGGACCATCAAGGACGATATTGCCGGTATTGGTGAACACCGGGTCGTCGGATGCGTTGATTGTCCCTAAATGCAAATTGTCGGTTGAGGCGTTGATATGGACGCAGCTGCCGGAGGCATTCACAATACCGCTCACGCTGTCCATCCATGTATAGACACTGCCCGTGCCGGCGTTGAAGTTCAGGTTTTGCGATAGGAAGTTGCCGCCGTTCACAACGGTGTCGCCGTTGCCGCTGTCAAAATTGATGTTGTTCTGGGCTTGCATGGTGCCGCCGGAACCATTGAAATTGATAGCGCTGCCGGCAACGTTGATGTTGCCGGTAAGGGCAGCGATAAGGCCTGCATTGGTCAAATCGTGTGTATTGATGTTGACGTTTTGACCAGCCGTGATTGAGGCTGTCTGTGTTTGTGCCCCGCCACCACTATGCCCGGCTACGTTATAAACGACAGGGGCGGTTAAAGTCAGATTACCTGCGCTGGCGATGGTGCCGTTGTTTGTTATAGAGTTGAGTGCAGCGAGTATTACATCTGCACCGAAGAGATTTCCGTTGCCGCCATTGCCACCGCCGTTGGTGCCGGCGCTATTTGCATCAAACGAGGAGATGACACCACCGTATGCATTGTGAATGCTGCTCGCGGCAATTGTATCCGCCTGGCCGCTGCTGGCCGCCGCAGTATAAATAGACCCGTAGTTGTTCAGTCGTCCGGCCAGAGATAGATTGCTCAAACTGTCCACCACCTGCACACCACGAGCAATTGTCAGAGATCCGACAGTGCCGCCCCCGGAGCCGTTGCCTAGAGCGCTGATCAGAGCGCTGTCGAGATTGACCGTGCCGCCGACAGCCGCTCCAGCGGCGTTCAGTTTGATCGTTTGCGTGCCGCTGGTCATCACTTGCTGTGCTGCCACATATTCAGCGCCGGTGAGTTTCGTATTGAGTGCGACCAGCTCCTGACGACCACCTACATCGATAACTAGATTGGTGAAATTGCCAAGATTTCCCGCCAGGAAATTCATGCGGCCGGAGGCTAAATTTACGTCCACGCCTGTATTCTGCGCTAAGGCGGCGGCGCTGTGCACAGATTGATGACTGTGGAAAAGTTGATTGACCGCGTGCACCACTGTCTGAGCGCTGTGAGCGGAACTGCCGTTTTGTACCAACTGCGAAGCTTGGGATGAGAGGCTGCTGTGCTGCACTCCGGCGTTAAAGGCTCCGTGCCCCTGGAAGCCAGGAGTGGCGTTGAAAACTGGGTTCGTACCGGGGTGCGACTGCCAGTTGTTCATGGGCGCTGAACTATCCCCGTGCGCCATTGCCAGCGGCGAGCTGAGCGGCAGACTACAGGCCATTCCAAGGAGCAAGCTGAAAGCTTTCAATCTGGTTTTGGATGCATTTCTATTTTGAATAAATGTTTTAACCATTTGTCCTCGACTGTTTGAGCCCTTGGAAAGGCGTGGGAGTCCGGCAGCCGGAGTTTTTCCGCCATATGCTGCCGGTTGGTGGACAGATTGTATCCAATACCGGTCTTCAACTTAATTAAATTGCCGGAGTGACTGCAGACCTTTAGTCTGTGGGTTCAAATAGTTCGCGATTACGCGGGCCAGCTGAGGGAATTACTTCGACGCCGGGCAGTAGCCTCTTGATTTTTACTTTGTCTTGGGCTGAAACTGTGACATACAGGCGCGTCAAATGCTTGCAGCGGCGTAAAATGACCAGATCAGTCAATTTGACGGGAGGACTATGACCGCCGATGGAGAGTGAGTACAGCGCCGGCAGTTGTGTTAGATCAGTCAGGGTTTCCTTGCTGGCTGTAATGCCGTCAAGATAAACTATGGCAAGTTTGGGAAAGCGCTTGAGTAGCGGAACTGCCCTGGAAGTCAGGTCGCACTCGTTGAGCGCCACCTCCTTGAGATCGGGCATAAGCGGTAGATTTTTCAACCCTTCATCGCCTAAGTGATTGGACGAGGCTTTGAGATTTTTCAGCTTATGCAGGTTCTTTAGATGTTTGACGCCCTTTGCTGTCATGCCGCAGTGGATAACTTCCAGAGTCGTCAATTCAGGCATGCTCTCTAAAAATGCAAATGAGTCGTCAGTTAATTTATTGTGGTTGATGGCAAGCGAACGCAATTCGCTTAATGAGCGCATTCCGACCGCATCTGCTGGGGTAAAGTTGGATGCCGATAGATCAAGAAAATTGAGATTTCTCAGGTTGCAGATTGCTTTCATTGTCTTGCTGCCGGCTTCGCACATTTGAATGTCGAGAAAATGCAAATTAGTCAACTGGCCCAGCAATTGCATTTTGTCGTCGTTCAGTTCAAATCCACGGCCGTCGTTGCTTAAGTCCAGTGCAACTAAATTTGGGTCTTGCAATTGCGCCAGCAGCGGCAGATGAGCTGTGGCATAAAAATTGGCTTCCAGTTTTAGCTGCACGTCAACGGGCACTGTTACTTTACCGCAGGCCTCTCCCATGCTTCCGCTTTTGGCAAAGTCACCCGTTTGATCTATTCGGCCGCAGGTCAATTTGCCCAGACTGACGGGAGAGTGAAAGTCGACAAATTTGAAATTGCCATGTGCCAAAGATCGCGTGATACCAATCAAAAGCAAGATTGGTATCGCCAGTACGAGCGGCCGCCATAACGGCAGCCTGTGCGCATGGGGCAATTGCAGCTGCGCCTTTTTCGGTGGTGCAAAAGTATCAGAAGTGAGCGATTCTACCAAGGGGACGCCTAAACAGTTGTCATTATTGTCTATGTCATTAGCTCGCGATCTGCGCACCATGCCCTGATGCCTTGGCCGCTGCGCCGCCTGCTTCCTGCGCCTTTCTATCGGCTTCGTTGATCATAGCTTCGACAAATCCGACAAACAAAGGATGCGCTTTGTCCGGTCTGCTCTTCAGTTCGGGGTGGAATTGGCAGGCGACGAAATAGGGATGGTCAGGCAGTTCTATCACTTCTACCAGGCGCTCGTCGGGCGAGAGTCCCGAGAAAATCATGCCGTTTTTGGCCAGCTCCGGTCGCAGGTTATTGTTCACTTCGTAACGGTGACGGTGACGCTCGCTGATTTCGGCGGTGCCATATACGCGCGCCGCGATTGATCCGGCTTTGAGATTGCAGGGATATTTACCCAGTCGCATGGTGCCGCCCTTGTGGGTGACGTTGTGCTGATCGGGCATCAAATCTATTACAGGGAAGGCCGAGTGCGGGGCAAACTCGGTGGAGTTTGCGTCGGGCATCTTCGCTACATTGCGGGCAAACTCAATCACCGCTGTTTGCATACCCAGGCACAGTCCAAGATACGGCACTTTGTGAGTACGGGCATATGTGGCGGCTGCAATTTTGCCTTCAATGCCGCGGTCGCCGAAGCCACCGGGCACCAGCACACCATCTACGTCTTGGAAGTATTCTTTAGTGCCGTTCTTCTCGACGTCTTCCGAAAGCACCCACTTGATGTTGACCTGCGCTCCCAGCTTGGCTCCGGCGTGCTTGAGCGACTCCACTACTGAGATGTAAGCATCGGAGAGCATTACATATTTGCCGGCGATGGCAACGGTTACCTGTCTGCTTGGACGCTTGATGCGATCGACAAGTTCTTTCCACTCGGTCAGATCCGGCGCAAGGTTGGGCAAGTGTAATTTTTCCAGAACGCGCTCGGCCAGGCCTTCCTGTTCCATAAAGAGAGGTACTTCGTAGAGGTGTTGCACGTCTTTGCACTGAATGACGCAATTGAGATCGACGTCGGTAAAGAGCGAAAGCTTTTCTCTAATCGAAGAAGCGATATTGCGCTCGGTGCGGCAGACCAGAATATCCGGCTGAATACCCTTGCTTCTCAGGGTATCAACACTGTGCTGCGTCGGCTTGGTTTTGAGTTCGTTAGTGGTTTTGAGATTTGGGATCATGGTCACATGGATGTAGCAGACGTTATCGCGGCCTACATCTTTGCGTATCTGCCTGATGGCCTCGCAGAAAATCAGCGACTCAATGTCGCCTACCGTGCCGCCCACTTCCACGATGATCACATCGGCTTTGGACTGCGCCGCGCCTTTTTTGAGGAAGCTTTTGATTTCATTTGTAACGTGCGGGATCATCTGCACGGTGCCGCCTAGATAGTCGCCCTTGCGCTCTTTCTCCAGGACGCTTTGATAAATGCGTCCGGCGGTGATGTTGTTCATCTTGCTCAGGTCGACATTGATGAAGCGCTCGTAGTGCCCCAGGTCCAGGTCGGTCTCGGCGCCGTCTTCGGTGACGAACACTTCACCGTGTTGGTATGGGCTCATGGTGCCCGGGTCTACGTTCAGGTAAGGGTCAAGTTTGACGATGCTGCAGCTCAACTGTCTGGCACGCAATAAGCGCCCCAGTGATGCTGCCACAATCCCTTTGCCCAGTGAAGAGACGACCCCACCAGTGACGAATACAAATCTGGTGCTCATATCTTCTCCTTCAATTCCCTGATCGACATAGTTACCCTGGTCACGTGCTTCACCTTAAAAAATATCCACATTTTAGAGGAGGGGGAGCTTCACCGACTTTCAGCGCTCCTCCTACTTCTATTATGTGGGTCATTGATGCTACTCCCCTATCCGTGGCACTCGAAAGAAGGAGCCTTCCTTTACGGGGGCACCCTCCATCAGTTCTTCACGAGAGGCGATTTGTGTTACCCGGTCTTCCCGCATGACGTTGACCACGGGAATTGGATGGGACATGGGCTCAACTCCGTCTGTGTTGACTTTGTTGAGCTCGTCGAAGTAGCCAATGATCTTGTCGAGCTGGTCGGTAAACTGCGTGCATTCATCCTCGGTCAGGCTGAGCCTGGCCAGAGTTGCAACGTGTTTTACGTCTTTGACCGTGATCATGTTAGCTTCTTTAACGCTAGCCTTATCCAGGCAGTCGGAATAACATTCTGGTATTCTCGCAGAAAGACCGGCCGGTGTGAACACTTGATTCTTGAGTTAGTTATCCTTTTCGGCACACTTTTACTCACACTGACGCTAATTGTTGCCAGTTCGGAGCTCTTTACAAATGGCATTGAATGGCTGGGCCAGCGCCTTCACCTTTCGGAAGGGGTGGTCGGCTCGGTTCTGGCGGCCGTTGGTACTGCATTGCCCGAAACCCTTATCCCTATTGTGGCGCTGGTCTTTTTTGGCCAGGAGCACGGGGCCGAAGTAGGCGTCGGCGCCATCACCGGCGCGCCCTTTATGCTCAGCAGTCTCACTCTAGGGCTGTGCGGATTGACCTGCATGCTGTGCACTAGAAGCGGTAGGCGGGAGCCCGGACTGAGGGTAAAAGGGGCGGTAATCAAGCGAGATTTGAAGTTTTTCATTGTTGCCTACGGCCTGGCGCTGGCAGCGAGCTTCCTCCCCAGCGACCCGGAGATGAAAATCTGGCGCTATCTGATTGCTGCCGGATTGCTTCTTATCTATCCGTACTATTTATATAAATCTTTTCGCCATGAGGGCGAGGTCGGCGAGGAGCCGGAGCAATTGTATATATCCCGGGCCCTTTCCCCTGTTTTTGATTTTGGCTCTTTGAAGTTGCGCCTGATCATCCCTCAGGTTGTTTTTGGTCTTATTGGTATCACTGTTGGTGCGTATATTTTTGTCCATTACATACAGTTGCTTGCCAATCACATGCACGTGCCGCCTCTCTTGCTGTCGTTGATAGTTTCTCCCATAGCCACTGAAGCGCCAGAAAAAATCAATAGCATAATATGGCTGCGTAAAAGGAAAGACACTCTGGCAATTGGTAATGTCACCGGCGCGCTGGTCTTTCAGAGTTGTTTCCCTGTGGCGTTTGGCGTGGCTTTCACGGCCTGGACACTGGATCTTGGCACACTGATGACGGGCATAGTGGCGTTGCTGTCTGCTACTACTTATTGGTTGTTGCTAAAAATGGACAGGCTCAAGCCGCAGTATTTAGTGTGCGGGATGCTTGTTTATGTGGGCACAATCGCGGCGATAATTGCGATGCAGTTGCATAATAAGTCTGCGCTTTAAGGCGGCGATAGTATGAATTTCTCCCACTTTGGCCTGCCGTTGCTGTTGTTCTTGGCCTTATGCTGCGCCGTATCAGATACAAGCGCAGAAGAAGAGAAAACCGCTAGCGTCGTTTATGCCGTCAAACAAATTCATAATGGAAAGACTATCAAAAAGTCGGATGTTGCAGTCAAATCAGTTCCTGCCAGCTCTCTGCCACCCAGGCTTTTGCTGCACAAAGAAGCCGATATGACCAAGGTGGAATCATTTTATGAAGCTTGCGTCTCGGAGGTAGTTGGACGCGTTAGTAAGGGTATTCGTAAAGGGCAAATCTTATATTTTAACTGGCCCGGTTTTCGCGGTCCCACTGTTGTACTTGCTATTAGAGATATCGCTCCTGGATCGGTGATTGAGCGCAACTCAGTGGAAGAACACGACATCAATCCAAACGATATTTCTCCTGCTGCTGCTGAAGGTTTTTGGGATGTTGTCGGTAAAAAATCGAATGGAATTAAGAAAGGTCAGATTGTCACATGGGTGCGAGGAGAGAGCGGATTTCGGTCAGGTGAAGTTCTCGGCCCCTTGCAAGGCAAGCCCTATGCCTCTGCCGTCAGAGAAATTCGCAAGGGTGCCCTAATAACTAGAGATGATTTTGAGACAGGAAGTATGCGTTATCGGCGTTGGTCACCTGGTGATGTGGATTCTTTTGTTGAAGATCCTGAAGGATTTGAGGCTATCTGGCCAATTCAAAAGGGCCAAATAATCACCAAGAAAGATGTCAAAAAATAACCGCACCTGAACAAGAGACAATTCATTAAGTGTTGGCAGGTCGCAAACACGGTCGCTCTACTTAGCTATTGTTGAAGAATGAGTAATTCATTCATACCTCGTTTGCTGGAAAGGCTGGGCCCCAATAGGGCACTTTTGGCATCGGTTTTCCTTACAACAGTGGTTTTTGCCCCTCAGCTTGGAGTCAAAGAATGTAAGCGTTATCTTACGCAGTCAGATATGGAAAAACCGCTCGTGCGGAAGTTACGCGGACTGTTTCACTTGTTCTTTGCTCCGGCACAATTAATACTCATGATTGGATTCGGTCAAATCACACAAGCCTTCATCGAAATGCGTCTGCCTAAATCTGTTCTGGCCCTGGTGCATATGGTGGCCAATTACTTCTTTGTCTTTGTCTGGATGCTTCCCTTGCTACTTGTGGCGGTTCCGATTGTTTTCTTGGTTTGTTGGAATCACAGCGCGCAAGTAGAGACACTCGTGGACAGTAGTCTACCTGCGCTGCTTATTCCACTCGGATGTCTTGTTCGCCAATACTGGTGGCATCTTGTGGAGAAAAATGTGCCGGCTATGGACGACGTGAAACCCTGGCCTGTTAACAAGTTTCGCCTGGGCGCTCTTTTGTTTTCTTTGTCTCTAGCGTTTTTATTTGCCGTCGTATCGGTCCCACTGACGTTAAAAGTCGCTGTGTATGTGGCCGAAATTATTGTGATTCTGCCGATATTCGTTATCGCTGATTTTCAGATAAAGGAAAACACAAGTGGGATATGGCCATAGTTGTCCATCGCGCACGGCCACACGTCCAGGTTTTTACCTGGCCTGCAGACCTACCTTGGGCCCACTATTTGATTTCTGATTATTCTCTGGAGAAAGGCTCTGCAAGCCTATTGAAATGGCTGACATAAGCAAGAAGCCGAGGATAAAATAGACAACTGACATGATCACTTTTTGTCTTTTCTTTCTGTCTTGTGCCAGGGGGGCGTGCTTAACTTTCACGCCTTTGCCTACTTTTATCAGGTCTGCTTCCAGCTCCTGCATGGTCTGATATCTGTCTGCCGGAGCTTTTTCCATGGCTTTGTAGATAACCCTGCTCAGAGGTTCAGGTACTTTTAGCTCGGCCGGCAATTTGGGAATCTCATTACTTACATGTTGGTAAATGATGTCCACGGCGCAGCCCTGGTCAAAAGGCGGAGTGCCGGTGAGGGCAAACCACATGACGCAACCCAGCGAATAGACGTCGGAGCGCTGGTCTACGGGCATGGCACGGCCCTGTTCGGGACTCATAAAAAGGGGCGTCCCTACTATTACTCCAGACTGTGTGACGCCCTCAGGGTGGGACGAGGCGCCGTCTACTTCTCGTTTGGCAATACCGAAGTCCACTAGATGCACTACCATGCTGCCATCCGTGCCGGGGGTGAGCATAATGTTCTCCGGCTTCAGATCGCGATGCACAAGCTTTTGCGTGTGTGCATATGCTAGCCCGGCTGCGGCCTGGCGAAATATTGCCACAACCTCGTCTGGGCTTAGCGGACCATCACGGTTCACTTTTGTGCGCAGGTTAATGCCGTCAATCCATTCCATCGCCAGATAGGACGTGCCGCTGGCAGTGATACCGGCATCATGGAAGCGGCAGAGATTGGGGTGGATCAGGCCACGCATCAAGCGGGCTTCTTTGGCGAAACGCAGTTGAACGCCTTTATTGTTATCAAATTCCGGGTGCAGAATTTTTATGGCATTGTGTGTCCCGGTACTTTTATCCACAGCCTTATAGATAGCACCCATGCCGCCTTCGCTCAGGCGACCGAGTATCTCGTATTTCTCAGCCAATTCATTGGACAACTTGCTTGGCTGACTGACAAACTGAGGCTGATTTTCCTTGCGGTCCATTTCTGGCTCTCGGTGCAGTTTTGGATAGTATCGAGTCGGGGGATTTACCGCCTGGGTCTGGCTGCCGCCAATAGACCCATTATATATGGGCTCCTCCGGCATTCGTCGCAAACTGACTATTTGGCTGATTACTTTTCAAATTGTCTAACGAAATGTTTACAGCTTTTGGACCACTTTGACATTGCCGTTACCGACTTGGGCATAGGTTGGGAAGTTCTCCCTTGTATTACGCCTAATTTTTCGGTGTCCCATTAGCTGCTCTTATACCCTGGCGTGGCAGCTGAGTGTTCTGGAAACCTTCTACAAATTATGGCTTGGTTGGCTCACTGTCTGTCAACCGTGCACAGGAGTGGTCTATGTTTTTCATTTTGGTTCTTCTTGCCCTTGCGTTTTTTGCTCCGCAGCCGGCTATGGCTTACCTTGATCCGGCAGCCGGAAGCTATGTGATTCAAGCTGCCTTCGGTCTCTTCCTTTCTATGTTCGTGTCGCTAAAAGCCTTCTTCTGCCCGCGTTTCAGGAAAAATACTACGCAAAGATGTCCTGTCGAAACAAAACAGGACAGCGAAGTGCAATAACATGAATAATCTATCTTTGCGTGACCCAAGCAACTGCGTTTTTGAAGTTGCAGGGCAGGTCTATCGTTCGCTCGACCGTTCTTATTTGCCGCACTACAAGATGCTTATGCGATCTGGTCTTTATGCCAAACTGATTGAGGAAGGTTTGCTCATCCCACATGAGGAACTTGACCAGGGGGCGGCTTTTGAAGCTGTGGCACTGCAAGTGGGTGCGGCTTCAGGAGCCAAAAGTACCCTCGATTCTCTTACTGATATACCGTCGGTTTTGGGTACGGCTTCGGAATTGCGTTGGTTGGACAATCAAATTATTAAGCCTGAACGTGTACCGTTTATCACGTATCCATATGAATGGTGTTTCGGTGAGCTTAAAGACGCGGCCCTGGCCACCCTGCGCATTCAGAAGCTGGCTATGGATTTTGGTATGTCTCTCAAAGATGCCAGTGCTTTCAATATCCAGTTTTACCAGGGGCGACCGTTGCTTATTGATACAGGATCCTTCGAACCCTATCGTAAAGATCGACCCTGGATAGCTTACAGTCAGTTTCTCCGGCAGTTTCTCGGACCGCTCGTGCTCATGTCCAAGGTAAGTCCTGAGCTGAACAAACTGCTCCTTTCTTATAGTGACGGTCTTCCTCTCAACCTGGTGCGCAGCATGGTGCCCTGGTACAGCTGGCTCAATCTCTCTCTTGCTGGTCATTTTATCGGCAGCAGTGTGGCCCAAAACAGTGCCATAAATGGTGGCGAAGCGGTTGCTAAAAAGGCACCGGCCTCTGTTGGTGAACGATCGTCCGCCGCTCATACTGCCGCTCTTGCATCGCCAGTGAAAATGCCTCAGGAACATCTCTACGCTTTGATTGACAATTTGAGCGAAACCGTAAAAGCTCTTAAGTTGCCCAGGCGAAAAACAATATGGAGCAATTACTATGAAGATAATTCCTATACTGAGGCTGGTCGGGCTGAAAAACTTAAGATTGTTGAGTCTTTCATAGCCAGGACTCAGCCGAAAGTAATCTGGGACATTGGCGCCAACAATGGTCTCTTCAGTGAACAGGCCGCCAAAATGTGTCCATTGGTTGTGTCTATGGATCTGGACAGCTTTTGTGTGGAGGATAATTATTTGCGTTGCCGCCGCGCGCAGACGGCAAATATCTTGCCGCTCGTAGTTGACCTCATGGTGCCCACCCCCTCCGCTGGCTGGTCAAATAAAGAGCGAGTCGGTTTGGCTCAGCGTGGACCGGCCGATTTGATCATGGCACTGGCTCTCATTCATCATCTTTCTATAGGTAACAATATTAGTCTTAAGGAGCTGGCTGTCCGATTTTCGACACTGTGTCGTTATTTACTGATTGAATTTGTGCCAAAGTCGGATGTTCAAGTGAAGCGAATGCTATCCCAGCGAGAGGATATTTTTCAAAAATATGATGCCGCCAGTTTCGAAAATTATTTTACGCGATGCTTCGACATAGTCGACAAAAAGCCTGTGCCAGACAGCGATAGAGTTGTTTATCTTTTGCGCTCTAGGGCCGAGCCGGAAGCCCCGTCGCCCCAATGAAAAAGAGACGCCTCTCTCTCTATCCATTTTTGGCTGCGGCCATGCCGGTCCTTCTTTTTTTCAACATTTCGGCTGCCAATGAAGTGACTTTGGACGGTTTGATAGTGCCGCTCTCAATTGTTTTGATAATTTGTCTGGTATTTTATGCGGTGCCTGCTTTGTGTGTACCGGCCGACCGCCCTGCAATTGAGTCCAGGTTGGCCCTGACTTTTTGTGTTGCCTGGCTGATTTTTAACTCTCCTGGTATTTGCGTACTGCTTTCGGGTCTCTTCATTACTTTTGGCCTGCCTCTGGACTTCTTTGCCTGGGCTTCGAAACTTTTGCCCTTGAGCTGGCTTTTAGCATTGCTGCTCCTCGTTCTTGCGTGTCGCGAGAAATTTTTACCCGGCGCTGTGAAACTGAGCGTAGCCACTTTGCGCTTTCTTTTTGTCATGCAAATTTTGTGCCTGGCTTATGCTACGGTCAACAGCATCCTCGTGGCCCGGCAGGCTGAAGTAACGGTTGCGGCACAGATCAAACCCGTTCTCCAAGCGGACCTTCGTCTCAAGGCCCGGCAAAAGGATAAGATGCCTGATGTCTATTTTATACTTCTCGATGAGATGGCCAGCACCAGTGTCCTGAAGCAATATCTCGGCTACGACAATAGTGCCGAGCTAACTGGTTTTCGCGAAAGCGGCTTTTTCATTGCCGAGCAAAGTATGAGCTGTTATCCCCTTACCAGGCTGTCACTTGCCTCCACTCTCAATATGGTCTATCTCGATTCGATTGCAGAAGTATTGGGCGGCAAGACAAGCGATTGGCGGGTGACAGCGTACATGATTCGTGACAGTGCAGTAGCCCGAGCTTTTCAGAAGGGCGGCTATCGATACGTGCACATTGACTCGCGTAGCGCTCCATTTGATTATTCTTTTACTGCTGACCAAAACATTGATTGCGGTAAAACCTATCCGATTATGGAACCATTGATACGCTTTTCTATACTGTCGCTGTTTCCTCAAACTTTTGCTTATCTTGATGATGAAGCGCGCAGGCACACACTTAAGGAGTTGGCAGCACTTCCTAATATTGCCCACTCTCAAGCCCAAAGCCAAACTCAAATTCAAACTCAAACTAACAACAAGCCGGTATTTGTCTTTGCGCATATACTCTGTCCGCATGAGCCATTTATATTTGGTGCCGCTGGTGAGCCTACTTCCAACCCCGGAGCGCGCGACGGCAAACGATGGACGGCGGCGACTAACGAGGCGTATGTTGCCCAGGCAAAGTACATTCAACTTCAAACCCTTGCTACAGTAAAACAAATAATTGCCGAGAGTAGTAAAGCCGGTCGTAGCCCTATTATCATCGTGCAGGGTGATCATGGCACCCACTCCACCGACTATATATCACGGGTAAACCCAGACCCGGCTTTGCTTCAGGAGCGCTACGGCATACTCAATGCCGTTCTCGTGCCCGATGATATAAAAGCGAAGCTGACCGACGACATAGTGTCGGTCAATACATTTCGCGTCATTTTGAGGAGCTTATTCGACGTCGATCTGCCTTTGCTTCCGGCAAGGCAAGTTTATGCCACCTATGCGCATCCGTTCAAGCTCAGCGATGTTACAGATCAGGTCAAGGCTTTCAGGCAAAGACAGCAAGTTGGTGTGACACGAAACTAGCCGGCTACCCCGGCAGGTGCGTAGGCAGGGTAGTCGACATAACCTTTTGGTCCAGGAGCGTACCAGAGATGCATGTCTGCCGCTTCATTGAGCGGCCAGCCGTTGACGAAGCGTTCCACAAGGTCAGGATTGGAAATGATTGGTCTACCAAAAGCGACGAGGTCGGCGTTCCCGTTTTCTATAGCAGCGTCTGCGGTGCGCGCGTCATATCCGCAGTTGCCGATCAGTGGATTGGAAAATACCTTGCGGAAATCAGCCAGTGTCAAGGCCGGGCCGAGATTGTGGAAGCCGAATGCTAGACCGTCAAGTACATGTAGATAAGCCAGGCCATAGCGATTTAATTGTTCGCCGACATAGAGAAACTGTTCGTGAAATTCGGGCGAGCCCATGTCGTTGTAAATGCCGTTTGGTGAAAGCCGCACACCGACACGATTTGCCGGCCATACTGCGGTGACGCCTTCGACTACTTCTTTCAAAAAGCGATAGCGATTTTCTACGCTGCCACCATAAATGTCTGTGCGTTGGTTTGTTTTTGATTGTAGGAAATTATCCAGCAAATATCCGTTTGCCGAGTGGATTTCTACGCCATCAAAACCAGCTTCCCTAGCTCGTTCTGCGGCACGCACATAGTCGTCTACAATGCCGGGGATTTCGTCGGCCTCAAGCGCGCGTGGCACTTCGTGGTCTAGTTTTCCAGCCGGGGTGTGAATTTGTTCACTGGTGATGGCGATAGGAGATGCCGCGACCGGAAGAGAACCATTTTTGTGGAAGCTGCTGTGCGAAGCGCGCCCGCAGTGCCAGAGCTGCAAAAACATCGGTGTGCCTATTTTGTGCACCGCGTCTGTGACGATTTTCCAGCCTTCCACCATTTCGTCTGTATAAACGCCAGGAGTGTTGAGCCAGCCGTTGGCTTGTTCAGAAATGACGGTGGCCTCGGAAATGATTAGACCGGCTGATGCCCGCTGTGTGTAGTACTCGGCCATCAGCTTGTTGGGGATGCGCTCGGCGCCGGCTCTGCCGCGTGTCAGAGGGGCCATGACAACGCGGTTCTTAAGCTCCAAACCGTGCAGATTAAAAGATGACAGTAAGCTGGGAAAATTCATGGGAAAGACCTCCGGGACGCCATATAGAGGTGGATAGTTTACCGCATTCGATTGACCTTTTACGTTCCGAATCTGGTGCGAGGATTGTGCAGAGGATTCTGGGCCGTATCGATCACGGTATTTATTCATAGGGCTCGCTCACGGCGTCTGTGGGTGAAGGCTGGTACAAGTCTCAACCCTGTGGCCTTTTTGACCGTGTCACAAAGCTGTAAGGTTGGCTCGCCTATGCTTCTGGCATCGAAAGAACGAACCCCCTGACCAAAACACCCGAATCCCCTGACCAACCCCCTTTTTCTAAAGCCACTGTCC
>Ga0207711_10000643_pt1 | contig 34935 bp, 27 predicted proteins | sample KBSS34metaG_FD_184401 | JGI IMG/M metagenome (GOLD analysis project Ga0207711, IMG submission 184401) | Switchgrass rhizosphere microbial communities from Kellogg Biological Station, Michigan, USA - KBS S3-4 metaG (SPAdes) (version 2) | ecosystem: Host-associated > Plants > Roots > Rhizosphere... | reverse complement strand
AGATCCCCAGCGTCCTACTAACCCACGGGCTCCGGAACGCGCCAAGGCGGCACGACGTCAGCCAGACGATCCACAGACAGTTTTCACCCGATCAGGGTGCGCCGTCAGGCGCACGGACTACTAACCCACCGAGGGCTGAACTCCGGCCGCCCGGACACAGCCGGGCCTTCCGGGCCGATGGGACCTGCGGACCAGGCCGGTGGCGCGGCCTGGATACTGGACGACGTCGAGGCGGGCGCGCGGTCCGCGAAACGGGGAGGCGGCGGCAGGTGGCGGCACGTATCGCGGTGGTGGGCGGCGGGATCCTGGGACTGGCGGTGGCCCGGCGGCTCGGGCAGGTCGACCCGGCGGCGACGGTGACCGTGTTCGAGAAGGAACAGGACGTCGCCCGCCACCAGACCGGCCGCAACAGTGGCGTGGTGCACGCCGGCCTGTACTACACGCCCGGCTCGCTGAAGGCGACGCTGTGCCGACGCGGCGTCGGCCTGCTCCGCGAGTACGTCGACGCCCGGGGCATCCGCTTCGAGGAGTGCGGAAAGGTCGTCGTCGCGGTCGACGACACCGAGATCGACCGGCTCAAGGAGATCGCGCGGCGGGCCGAGGCGAATGGCGTCCCGGGCTGCGAGTGGGTCGACGCCGACGGGCTGCACAAGATCGAGCCGCACGCCCGGGGCGTCGCCGCCCTGCACTCCCCCACCACGGCGATCGTGGACTATCCGGCGGTGTGTCGAGCGCTGCGGTCCGACGTCGTCGACGCCGGCGGCACGGTCCGCACCGGCGCGCAGGTCGTCGGGATCGAGGAGAAGTCCGACGGGGTGTGGCTGCGGCTGCGGGTGCGCGGCACCGCTGCGGTCACGCCGAACGGCAACCACCCGGACGGCGAGAGCGCCGCGGCCGCGGGCGAGCTGCGCGAGGTGACCGAGCAGGTCGGCCCGTTCGACCTGCTCGTCTCCTGCGCCGGCCTGCAGTCCGACCAGGTCGCCCGGCTCACCGGCGAGGACCCGTCGCCGCGGATCATCCCGTTCCGTGGCGACTACTGGCTGCTGCGCCCGGAGCGCCGCGACCTCGTCCGCGGCCTGATCTACCCGGTGCCCGACCCGCGTTACCCGTTCCTCGGGATCCACCTGACGAAACGGGTCGACGGCGAGATCCTCGTCGGCCCGAACGCGGTGCTCGCCACCGCCCGCGAGGGCTACACCGTCGGCACCCTGAAGGGGGCGGACCTGCGGGAGACGCTGGCCTGGCCCGGCATGCGCAAGCTCGCGAAGGCGCACTGGAAGACCGGGGCGAAGGAAATGCTGCGGACCGCCAGCAAGCGGGCGTTCGTCGCCGAGGCACGCCGCTACGTGCCGGAGCTGTCGGCCGCTGACGTGATCCGCGGCCCCGCCGGCGTCCGCGCCCAGGCCGTGGACCGCGACGGCGGCCTGGTCGACGACTTCGTGCTCGCCCACCACGGCCGTGTCCTGCACGTCCGCAACGCCCCCTCCCCCGGGGCGACGGCGTCGCTGGCGATCGCCGAGCACATCGTCGCCAAGCTCGTCCCCGAGACGCAGTCCGACCCGGCTGTCTGACCCCGCCGCCGCGGCCGCGCGGCGTCCGGAAGGCCTGGGTCGGGGCACGGGCGGGGTGCCACCCGGGCGCCGGCCGCCGCGCGACCAGAGTCGTGTCGGATGGGTGAGCCTATGGACTCAGTGAATCGACACACCTGGCCGGCCTGGTCGTGGACCGTGTCGATCTGAGGTGCCTATAGGCTCACTCATCCGACACGGATCGCGGCTGGTTCCGTCGCCCCGGACCAACGAGACCGGCGCGCGGGCCGTGCGGACCCGCAGCCGAACACCTGTGGTGCCCATCGGGCCGCCAGCGGCCCGCTCAGCCGCACCCGAAAGCTGACTCCGCGTGACGGCAGCGCCGAGGTCGGGCGCCGGGCGGCCACGCCAGGTACGGCGGCAGCTTCAGTGCTCGACGGCCTCGCTGATCGCGGCGAGCAGCGGCAGGACGGTGGCGCAGGTCGGGGTGGGTACGCCGTGCTCGGCGCCGATGCGCACGACGGCGCCGATCAGCGCCTCGTGCTCCAGCTGGCGACCGGCGATCCGGTCGTACAGCATCGACGTGCCCGCGCCGGGCGGCTGGCCGCGCAGCCGGCGCACCGTGAACTCCGGCAGCCCGCCCGGTATCTCGGCGCCGTCGGCGTGCGCCACCGCGGCCACCTCCGCCATGATCGCCCACGCGAGCCCGGCGACGTCGTCGCGGCGGAGCACCTCCAGCCGGCGGCCGGTCAGGGTCGTCAGCGTGTTCGCGGCGCTGTTGACGCACAGCTTCGTCCAGGACGCGGTGGCGAAGTCGTCGGTGATCCGGACCTCGCCGCCGGTGAGGACCCGCTCCGCGAGCCGCTCGGCGAGCGGGACGTCGGGGACCTGCAGCACGCCGCCGGCGCGGTGGCGGACCACGCCGGGCCGCTCCGCCTCGGCGTTGATGTAGACGACGGCCGGCAGCACCTGGTCGGCGCGGGCGAACGCGGCGACCCGCTCGGCGTGCCGGACCCCGTTCTGCAGCACGGCCAGCGCGGTCCCCGGCCCGACGGTCGCGGCGAGCCACGGCGCCACCGCCGGGATCTGGTGCGCCTTGGTCGCGAGCAGCACCCAGTCGAAGCCGTACGTCGGCAGCGCCGACGGGTCGGAGACGATCTCGGCCGGCACCTCGACCTCCACCTCGCCGCCGTCCGGCCCGGCGGTGACGACGACGAGCCGGCCGAACGCGTGGCGGACGCAGAGCCACACCGCGGCGCCGGCCGCGGCGGCGCGGGCGGCGAAGTAGCCGCCGACGGCGCCCGCGCCGATCACGGCGACCCGGGCCGGTGGCGTGCCCGACCGCGGCGGTGTGGGCCGGGCGATCCGCCCGGCGACGAAGTCCATCTCCGGCCCCGGCGGCAGCACCACGCCCGCTCGGGCGCGCGAAGGCTGACCTTCAGGCTCGGCCGGGTCCGGCACGCCGTGGTAGGCGGGCACCGCCGAGGCCGCCGCGGAATCGGCCATGCAAGGAGACTGCCCGACCCGCGCCCGCACCGGCCACCGGACCGGACCACGATCGGAGGTGTTCTGCCCCACCATGCCCGGCTCCGCCCAGGTCGGGCTCGCGCGCGCCGCCACCCGCGACCGGCCCGTTCAGGCGGTGCGCCCGGCCGCGCCGTCGAGATCTCGCGACCGCACCGCGACCGCACCGCGACCGCACCGCGGCGGTCAGGTCGCGGTGCGGTCCGCGCCGGCGCCCGGGCGAGTCTGCTACAGCTGGGTGGCGAGGACGATCTTGCCGAGCACCGAACGGTCACGCAGCCGGGCGGCCGCGTCGCCGAAGCGGTCGAGCGGGAGCACCTCGTCGACCGGGATGCGCAGCCGGCCCGCGACCATGTCGGCGGCGACGGCGCCGACCGCGGTCGCCCGCCGCCGCGGCGGGACGGTCAGGCCGGCGTAGCCGAGCAGGCGCAGGCCCTTGCGGTAGAAGTCCCGGCCGGGGAGCGGGATGTCCGCGCCCGCGGAGACGCCGAGGATGACGATCCGGCCGCCGGGTTCGGCGAGCCGCACCGCCGCCGCCGTGAAGCCGCCGCCGAGCGGGTCGACGACGAGCGTCGGGGGGTGGTCGCCGACGGCGGCGGCCAGGTCGTCCGCGCCAGCCACCACGACCCGGTCCGCGCCGAGTGCGGTGACCGCGGCCGCCTTGGCCGCCGACCCCACCTGCCCGACGACGCCCGCGCCGGCGATCTTGGCGAGCTGGACCGCGACGACGCCGACCCCGCCGCCGGCGCCGAGCACGAGCACCCGGTCCTCGGCGGTGATCCCGCCGAGGACGTGCAGCGCCTCGTAGGCGGTCACGGCCGCCGTGCCGATCGCGCCCGCCTGCGCCGGGTCGAGATCCGCGGGCACCTCGACGACGGCGTCGCGCGGCGCGACGATCGCGCCGGCCCAGGTGCCGTCGCGGCGCAGCCCGAGGCCGGCGCCGGTGACGACGACCCGGGTGCCGCCGGCGACGAGGCCGGTTCCCTCGACGCCGAGGGTGCGCGGCAGCCGGGCGGTGTCGCCGACCGTGCCCGCGGCGGCGTAGGTGTCGATCGGGTTGACGGCCGCGTGATCGACGTGGACGAGCACCTCGTCGGCCCCCGGCGCCGGCAGCGGGGCGTCCTCGACGAGCGTCGGCGGCGCGCCGACCGCGGTCAGCCGGACCGCCCTGGTCGTCATCCTGTCGTCGCCCATCACCGCGCGCCCCTCTCCGCCGCTGACCTGCCGGTCCGGCGCCGCGACGCCGAACCGCGCCAGTCTCCCAGGACGGCGCGGGCCGCGCCGGGCAGCCGCAACCCTCGCCGTTTCGCCGTGCAACGGGCTGCCGGATGCCAGGCTGGCACCGTGACCGGAGTGCGTGCGGACGGGCCGGTGGCGACCGGCGAGGCGACGAACCGCGCAGACGACGCGGACCCGTTGCCGGCGGCGGAGCTCGGCCGGCGGTGGCGCGCGGCGCGGGCGGGGCTCGCCACCGTGCACCTCGACGCGGCGGCGGCGGGGGTGCCGAGCCGGGCCGTCGTCGAGGCGCAGGCCGCGCACCTGGCCGCGGAGGCGACGGTCGGCTCCTACGTGGCGCAGGAGCGGGCGGCGGCCCGGCTCGACGCGGCGCGCGGCACCCTCGCCGGTCTGCTCGACCCGGCGCTGACCGCCGCGGACGTCGCCTTCCACCACTGCGCGACCGCCGCGTTCGGGGCGCTGCTGGACGCCTGGCCGTTGCCGCGCGGCGGCCGGGTGGGGATCGTGCCGAGCGACTTCTCCTCGAACCTGCTGGTGCTGCGGGCCCGGGCGCTGCGCGACGGCCTGGAGCTCGTCGACCTGCCGACGTCGCCCGACGGTCGGCTCGACGTCGACGCCCTGAGTCGGGGTGCCGGCTCGGCGGCGCTGGACGGACTGGACCTGGTCACGTTCCCGGAGATACCGAGCCAGCGGGGCATCGTCCAGCCGACCGCCGCGGTGGCGACGCTGTGCCGGGACGCCGGGGTGCCGGTGCTGCTGGACGTCGCCCAGTCGCTCGGCCAGGTGGACGTGGCGGCCACCGGCGCCACCGGCGGCGTGACCGCCTACGTCGGCACGTCCCGCAAGTGGCTGTGCGGGCCGCGGGGCGTCGGCTTCCTGGCGGTGCGCCCCGGCTTCGTCGACCGGTTCGGCGCGCCCGCGCCGACGGGGTACACGGCCAGGTGGGTGGACGACGCCGCGCTGCCCGGCGGCGGCCGGATCGTCGCGCTCGGCGGCGTCGGCCGGTTCGACGTGGGCGAGGCGCCGGTCGCGGCCCGGGTGGGCCTCGCGGTGGCCCTCGCCGAGCACCTCGAGGCGGGCCCCGCGCAGGTCCGGGCCCGCATCCAGGCGCTCGCCGCGGCGGCGCGGCGGCGGTTCGACGGGTTGGCGGGCTGGCGGCTCGGCGAGGACGTGGATTCCCCGTCGGGGATCGTCACGCTGCGCCCGCCGCCCGGCGTCGACCCCGCTGCGGTGCGTCCCCGCCTGCAGCGCGCCGAGAACATCGTGACGACCGCGATCGACGAGACCCGGGCCCGCGACTCGGTCCCGGCGCTGCGCGTCAGCCCGCACGCCTACAGCACCCTGGCCGACCTCGACGGGCTCGCGGCGGCCCTGGAACGGATCACCGGAGGCGAGCGATGACCCGGTCGCGGCGCGATCTTCTCGGCGGGACGCTCGCCGCCGCGGTGGCCGGCGTGGCCGGCGTGGCCGGCGTGGCCGGCGTGGGGGGGTGCGGCTCGGGCGGTGCCGCGCCGCCACCGTCGATCCGGCCCGGCCTGCCGACCGCCGACGAGATGGTCGGCTGGGTGCAGCAGGTCGTGGCGCGGGGCGTGCGCCGGCCCGGCTACCCGGCGGACGCCTGGGTCGAGGGGTTCATCGCCGCCCGGTTCCGCGAGCTGGGCCTCGTCGACGTGCACACCGAGCCGGTGGCGGTCACCCGGTGGGAGCCGACGCGGTACTCGCTGACGGCGACCCCGGCCGGCGCGGCGCCGCGCGAGCTGCGGTGCTTCCCCGTGCCGCTCGCCGCCGCGGCCCAGGGGCTCGACGTGGAGCTGACGCCGTTCAACGCGGCGGCACCGGGCTCGGTGGCCGGACGGGCCGCGCTGGTAGACGCCAAGGTCGCCACGCTGCCGCCCGCGGTGCCGGCCGCCTTCGGCAGCGCTCCGAAGGACTCGGCCCGGCGGGTGTACGACCCGTACGGCACGTTCGTCGGCGAGACGCAGGTCCTGCCGCTGCCCGCCGGCTCCGACGACATCGCCCAGCAGGTGGTCAGGGCCGGCGCCGTCGCCTTCGTCGGGACGCTGCTCGACTACCCCGGCGACGACTGCCGCTTCTACTTCCCGTACGACGGCAGGACGACCGCCATTCCCGGCGTGTGGATCAGCGGCAGCGACGGGCGGTGGCTACACGACCAGCTCGCGCACGGCCCGGTGCGGATCCGGCTCGACGTGGCCGCCAGCACCGCGCCGGCCAGGAGCGACAACGTCGTCGGCGATCTGGCGGGGCCCGTGGGCGACGACGAGCTGGTGGTGGTCGGTTCGCATCACGACGGGCCGTGGGCGTCGGCGGTCGAGGACGGCACCGGGATCGCGATGGTGCTCGCCCAGGCCGCCTACTGGGCGGGCGTACCCCCGGCGGACCGGCCGCACCGGATGCGCTTCCTGCTGCACGGCGGCCACTTCCACGGCGGCGCCGGGCTGGTCGAGTACATCGCGAGGCACCGGGCCGAGCTGGCGAAGGTCGTCCTCGAGGTCCATCTGGAGCACGCCGCCCGCGACGTCGCCGCACGCGACGGCCGGCTCGTGCCGACCGGCCGCAGCGTCCCCCGCTGGTTCTTCACCAGCAGGAACCCGGTGCTGGAGACGGCGGTCTACGACGCGCTCGTCGCCGAGCGGCTGGACCGGTCGATGCTGCTGGCGCCGGACGCGTTCGGCCCGGCGCCGCTGTCCGACGGCGCGTTCTACCACACCGCCGGGGTGCCGATCGTCCAGTTTCTCTCGGCGCCCTGGTACCTGTTCGACGAGGCCGACACCCTGGACAAGGTCGACCGGGACAGCCTGCTGCCCATCGCCCGTGCGGTTATCCGCGTCATCACGTCGACTCGGGGCGTGACCGCGGCGCAGCTGCGCGCGGGCCTGGTCACGGGTTAGGCGCTGGCCCGAACCCGAACCCGAACCGAACCGAACCCGAGCCCGGGGCGTGCGGCCGCCTAGCCGAAGGCGCGCAGCCACTGCTGCTGATCGCGGAGCCGGTAGACGATGTTGGTCGCGGTCACGTCGGACAGGGCGGCGCTGTCCCGCGGCGGCGAGTAGAAGTGGCCCGGGTAGACGACCGGGTTGTCCGGCAGCGCGGCGAGCCGCTGCAGGCTGTCGTACATCTCGGCGGGGCTGCCGCCGGGGAAGTCGGTGCGCCCGCAGCCGTCGAGGAACAGCGTGTCGCCGGCGACGAGCCGGCCGTCGACGAGGAAGCACTGGCTGCCCGGCGTGTGCCCGGGGGTGTGCAGCAGCCGGATCGGGACGGCGCCGACGTCGACGGTGTCGTCGTGGTCGTGGGACACCAGGTCGGAGTCGGAGACGCCGGTGACCCGGCGGACGAACTCGGCCTCGTTCTTGTGAACGTGTACCGGGGCCGGCGCCTTCGCGAGCACGTCCATGATCCCCGCGAGCGAGAAGCCCATCATGCTGCCGCCGACGTGGTCGGGGTGGTGGTGGGTGGCGAGCATCCCGACGAGCCGCATCCCGTCGGCCTCGAGGATCCCGAGCAGGTCGTCGGCCGCGTATGCCGGGTCGACGAGCACCGCCTCGCCGGTCTCCCGGTCCCCGATCGCGTAGCAGAAGTTGACCATCTGGGTGGCAATCGGGTCGCCGACGGCGAAGTCCCGGCCGGACAGCAGCTGGCGGAAGTAAAGACGGTCGGCCATGCCCGCCAGGCTAGCCGTTTTCGGCCGATCGGCTGGAGGGTCGGCCGGCGGCGGGCCGACTGGCCGACGGGCCGACGGGCCGACGACGGCGGCCGGGCGGCCGGAGGTGGCGGCCGGCGGACACCTTACGGACGCGTCTGCGCAGGTCTGAGAGGGTACGGCCATGTTCGGCATACTCCAGCCCTGCCGGCACCGCCTGGGCGACGACCTCACCGCGACCTGGATGTCCCACCTGTGCGGGATGTGTCTGACGCTGCGCGACCACGAGGGCCACTGGGCGCGGGCCGCGACGAACGTCGACGGGCTCGTGCTCTCGGTGCTGGTCGCCGCGCAGGTCGGCGAGGCGGCCACCCGCACGGCGGGTCCGTGCGCACTGCGTGGACTGCGGACCGCCGAGGTGGCGACCCGCGACGACCCGGGCGCGCGGCTCGCCGCCGCGGTGTCGCTGACCGCCGCCGCGACGAACGTCGGCGACCACGTGACCGACGGCGACGGGCCATTCGCCCGCCGGCCGGTCGCGGCGCTCGCCGGCCGGTTCGCCGGCGCGGCCGCCCGTGGCGGCGGCAGCCTGGGGGCCGGGCTGGGCTTCGACGTGGGTGTGCTGGAGCGCGCCGCGGCCCGGCAGCAGACCGTCGAGGGCGCCGCCGACCGAGGGACGCCGGTCACCGTCGTCACCGCACCGGCGGAGGAGGCCGCCTCGGCCGCGTTCGCGCACACCGCGGTGCTGGCCGGCCGGCCGGCGAACGCGGCGCCGCTGGCCGAGGCCGGGCGGCTGTTCGGCCGGCTCGCCCACCTGGTCGACGCGGTCGCCGACCAGGCCGACGACGACGCCCGCGGGGCCTGGAACCCGCTGACCGCGACCGGGACGTCGCGGGCGCAGGCGCGGACGCTGTGCGACGACGCGCTGCTCGGGATCACCCTGGCTCTGCGCGACGTCGAGTTCGCCCCGCCCCCGGACGCCGCCGAGACCGTCCGCCGCCGCCCGCGCCGGTCGCGGCGCGCCCGGCGGACCGCGGGCGGGCCCGCGGACGAACGCTGCCAGCACCACGGGCAGGCCGACGACGCCGGCGCGGCCTGTTCGACCGGGCACCGGGCCAGGGGCCGGGCCGGCGACGGGCACCGGTCGCGCAACCAGCACGCCCGGCTGGCCCACCTGCTGCTGGTCCACGAGCTGGAGCTGGCCGTCGACAAGGCGTTCCGCGGCGCTCACCCGCGTCCGAGCCAGTCGGGCCCGGGCCAGTCGGGCCCGGGCCAGTCGGGCCCGGGGCGGCCTGGGCCCGGCAAGCCGGCGCCGGGAACGCCGCAGTACCCCGGCGACCCGGCGGGGCCGGACGGCCCCGATGAGCCTCGCGGCCCCGGCCGGCCGGGGCGCGGGGTCACGTTCGCGAGCTGCCTTGCAGCGACCGGGATGTTCTGCAGCTGCCAGATGTGCTGCGGCAACTACACGTCACCGTTCGACGGCCAGCAGAAGCAGGGCGTCTGTTCGGGCAACTGCGGGGACTGCTGCGGGAGCTGCGGGGACTGCGGGGACTGCTGCGATGGCTGCAGCGACTGCTGTGACGGCTGCGACGGCTGCGACTGCGGCTGTTAACCGCTGCGGGGCAGTTTTTTCGGGTGGTCTTGTGCCGAGACGGTCGGCCTCGTCACCGTCTGCTGAAATGGTGCGGTGCCTCCCCCTGACCCCCTGATTCCCCCCGACCCCCGCCCGCCGGACCGTCCGTCGCAACGCCCGGGTCCCGCCCCCGGCGACGACGGCGTTGGCGGACCCGCCGACGCCGGTCCGCTCGGTCCCGACGGCGGTGTCTGGCCACCGGTCACCGTCGTCGCGGTTGATGATCACCCGATCGTGCTGGAGGGCCTGAGTACCGCCTTACGCCAGCTGCCCGGCATCGAGCTGATCGGCACCGCCCGATCGGCCGAGGAGCTGCTCACCGGGCCCGGCCAGCAGGCCGACGTCGTCCTGCTGGACCTCAGCCTCGGCGACGGGTCGAACCCACCGGACACCATCCGGGCGCTCATCGACCGCGGCATCGGCGTGGCCGTCTACAGCGCCGCCGCCGACGCGACGACGGTACGGCTGGCGATCCGCGCCGGCGCCGCCGCCTTCGTGTCGAAGACCGACCAGATGGACGACCTCGCCAAGGCGGTGCTCGCCACCGCGGACGGCAGCGGCTGGATCTCGCCGTCGCTCGCCTTCATGCTGCTGACCGACGACGCCCCCGACCGTCCCCGGCTCTCGACCCAGGAGAGCCAGGCCCTGCAGCTGTACGCCGCCGGCATGTCGATGAAGATGGTCGCGAGCCGGATGGGCATCGCGGTGGAGACCGCCAAGCAGTACATCGACCGGGTGCGTCGCAAGTACCGCGAGATCGGCCGGGAGGCCACCACCAAGATCGACCTGCTGCACCGGGCCGTCGAGGACGGCTACCTCGAGCCGCCGGGCCCGGGCGGCCCCACCCCGCCGGCCTGACCACAGCCCGCTTCGATCACGACCCCGCCCTGACCCGACGGAGCCCCGGGGACCAACCTCCAGACACGCGCCGCCGCCCGCGCCCCGTGGGGCGGCGACGGCGGCGAGCGCGCGCGACCCCGGCGAGCACGGTCGCGTCGCCCTCGACGAGCAAGCCCGCCCGCGACGGGTGGCCGGGCTCGCACGACGGCTGTCCGCGCGGATGCCGGCAGGCTCGCGGGCTGCCGGCATCCGCACGGCGACGCCGTACCGTACCCCGCGTACGGCCGGCGCCTGCCAGCCGGCGACCGTGGATCTCCTCCCCCAAGGCTGATCCCGGTCTCCCCGAACCCGGCTGGTGCACGACCGAGTCTGCCGGAACCGGACAGTTCGGTCACGACCCCAATAGTCCCGGCTTCCCGACCCCCATCAGGGGGTCATCCCATTCGGGGGGTCATCCCGGTCCGGCGGCCACCACCGCCACGCGCCGCGTGCGTCGTCCCAGTCGCGGGCCCGTGCAGCGCGCCCGCCCACCGGCTCCGGCCGCGCGAGCAGTGCGGCGGCGATCGCCAGCAGGCCGCCGACCAGCACCAGCCACAACCCCGGCGCGATCACCGTCGTCGCCTCCACGCCGGTCCCGGCCAGCAGACCCCCGCCGCGCAGGTAGCCGATGTCGATCAGTGCGACGAGCGTCGTCAGCAGGCCCGTCACCCCGGACAGGCCCGCGACGAGCCGGGCCGTGTGCCCGCGCGGCCGAGCGGCCAGGCCGGCCGCCGCGAGTCCGGCGACGACCCCCAGGCCGAGCGTCAACCGGCCGTGCTGGTCACCGTCCAACCCGCCGACGGAGTACTCCACCAGCCCGAACGCCCGCACCGTCGCCCAGGTCATCGTCGACGAGATCACCGTGATCAGCGCGCCGACCGTCCCGAGCACGGCAGGAAGCACCAGCACCATCCGCCCGCGCGACAGCCAGCCGGGTCGCGGCGCCGCCGCGTCGGCAACCGGCTCGCCGCGGGACGCGCTTCCCGCCGGCGGCCCGGGCTCACCGACCGCCCGCTGACCGTCCGGCTCCCGTCCCGCGGGGTAGACGGCGTCCCAGCCGGACCAGGCACCGGCCGTGCCCGGTCTGGCCCATCGAGGGTCCGCGGTCGCGGCCGCCCGGGCACGCCACGCCGCCCTGGCCGCCCGCACCCGGCGGTCGGTGTCCCAACCCGGCCGGCCCTCCTCGGACCCGGCGACCGGCGGTGCGTCAGCGGCCACGGGCGAGTCGGAGCCGGCGGCCGAGTCGGAGCCGGCGGCCGAGTCGGGATCGGCAGGCGAGTCGGGATCGGTCGGGTGCTCGGGCAGGTCCGCGTCCGACGAAACCAGCTGCTCGGCCACGGCTCGGTGGTACCACGCGTGCACGGGCGACGCCCGTTGACCACCGGCGGATCGGGGCACCGCCACCCGAACCACCCGCCACCCGATCGTCCAGGGGCGCGCCCCCGCACCGCCCGCCGCCCCGCTAGTGCCCGCGGTGGGCGCGGTGATCGCCCGCGTGCCGGGGCGCCGGCGTCTCCGGCCTGCGGACCGCGGGGGGCCGGCCGGCCGGCGGGGGCATCCGCGTCTCGACGCGGCTGCCCGGGCGCGCGCCGCGACGAGGCAGCGCCGCGAGCAGCGCGAGAATGCCGGCCGCGAGGGAGACGTAGAGCCCCGCCTCCGGGTCGATCGCGATCTGGTCGGCGGAGATCCCGCGGAAGGTCGCGAGCGTGGGTGGCCCGATCAGCAGGTCGCCGCCGGCGATGAGCGTGAGCAGGGCGGCGAGCACCAAACCGAGGAGCCCCTCGCCCGGCATCCGCCGCCGGGCCAGCGCGGCGGCGCCGACGACCACCAGCGCGAGGCCCAGCACGACGGTGTACCGACCGTCCCCGACCGTCAGCCCGGTGAACGTCCGCTCCTCGTCACTGGTCGCCAGGGAGCTCCAGGGGGCGGCGGCCGCGCCGGCGGCCGCCAGCCCGCTGGCCACCAGCACGGCGCCGGCCAGCCGTCCGCGCGCCGGTCGGCCCGGCGGGATGTCCGGCAGGTCCGGCATCCACTCACGCGGGGACTCGACGGCGTCGTGCTGACCGCCGGCGGTCCGCACGGCCCAGTCGTCGCCGTCCGGGTCCTGCTCGAGAAGCTCCGGCGCGTCCTCGGGCGGTGTCTCGCGCGCGTCCTCGTCGCGGCGGCCGGCGCGACGCGGGTCCGGCCGGTCGCCGGCCTGGCGCGCCGGGGCCCGCTCGTCTCGGCCCGGCCGATCGGCCCCGGCCGCCGCCCGGCCGGTGGCCGGGAACCCGGCCCGACGGCGCGCAGCGGCGTCGGCGGCCCGGCCGTCCGCGCCCTGCCGGGCGGCACCATCCGCGCCCTGCCGGGCGGCACCATCCGCGCCCTGCCGGGCGGCACCATCCGCGCCCTGCCGGGCGGCACCATCCGCGCCCTGCCGGGCGGCACCATCCGCGCCCTGCCGGGCGGCGGGGCGGGGCCCGACGCGGGGCAGCGCAGCCGTGTTCTCGGAGCTCGAGGCGGCCGGGTACTGGCCCGCGGGACGGCGCGCGTCAGCCGTCCTGGATTCGCCGACCGTCCTGGATTCGCCTGCGGTCCTGGGTTCGCCGGCCCGCGTCGCCGGCTCCGCCCGCGCGGCTGACTCCCCGCGGCCCGGTTCGGCCGACGGGGGCTTCGCTCGCGACGGCCCGGTCCTCGACGTCGCCGGCTCGGGACCGGCCCCCCGTGCCCTGGCCGGCTCGCTCGCGCCGGTCCGCCGTTGCGGGCGGGGCGAGGACCGCCGCAGCGACACCCACATCGTCGACGGCTCGCCGGACGTCGGCCGCCCCTCGGCGGCGGCCCGGCGCTCCGGGGCCGGTCGCTGGTCGGGTGCGGCCCGCGGCGACGCGGCGAGTTCCCGGGCCCCGGGCCGGGTCTGGGTCTGGGCGGCGCCCTCATCGCCGCTGCCGGCGGGTCGCGCCGGCGCGGGCCCGGTCCGGCCACCGGCGGCCGGCGCCGGCCGCGTGGGCGGCGCCGCCGAGGACGACGCAGCCCCGGGCCCAGGCTTCGAGGCCGGCCCGGCGGTGGCGTTTCCGCCCGGCGGTGCTGCCCTGCCGGCCGGCGTCGAACCGGCGCCGCCCGCGGCGGGCGATCCGGCGGCACCCGGTTCGTCCTTGTCACCCTGACCGAACCAGCTTCGGCTGGAATCCTCGGGACCGCCGGACCCGGCGGGTCGCGACGGACCATCACCCCACGACGACGGGCCCCGCCCGGACGACTCGCGACCCACTGCGGGCAGGCGACCCGCGGTGGCGGAGCGGCCCGTGGATGATCCGGCCGGCCCGGAGCCGCCCGACGCGCCCCCGCCGCCGGCGGCCGGCGAGCGCTGCGCCGCCGACCCCGACGCCGCCGTCGATGCGGGCATCGGCGGCGATCCGGGCACCGACGACGATCCGGGAACCGACGACGATCCTGGCGCCGAGGCCTGTCCCGATCCGCCCGCGCGGCCCGCCCCGGGCCCGGACGGCGCGGCGGGCGCGGCCGGCCCGTCCGGTGACGCGGTCGGCCGCGCTGCGGGCCCGGCGGCGGGCCGACCGGGCGGTGGCGACGCTGGCCGCGCGGGCGGCGCCGATGCCGGCCGGGCGGGCGGCGACGCTGGGCGCGTGCCCGAAGCCGCGGCCGCGGCGCCACCTCCCGGCGCCCGAGTGCCTGACGAGGGCGCGGAAGCGGCGCCCGGCGGCGCGGGACGCGACGGCGCGGCGGCGGCCCGCGAGGGGCTCGACGGCGAGGAGCCCGATGGCGGCACGGCCGACGCGATCTACCCGACGGCGACGACCCACGCGACGACGACCCACGCGACGACGACGACGCGCCCGACGACGACGTGGCCGACGACGATCTACTCGACGGCGACGACCCGGCCGACGGCGACGACCCGCCCGACGACGACCCACCCGACGACGACGACGCGCCCGACGACGACGCGCCCGACGACGAAGGCCTGACGGCCTGAGACGGCTGTGACGACGTCGTCGAGCCCCGGCCAGGCGGCGGGCCGGCGGATCCGGCCAGCCGGGGCGGCGATCCCGGCGGCGCGCCGGGCGCGCCGGGCGGCGGCGTGGACCCGCCACCCGGGCGGGCGAGCGGCGTCAGCGCCGTCGGCCCACGCCCGGGCGGCGGCGTCGCCGGCGTCCGATGCTGGCCGGGAGCGTGCGGGTGGACCGGTGCAGCGGGCTGGACCGCGGCCGCGGGCAGGGCGGAAGCCGGACGCTGGTCCGAGCCACCGGGCCGGCCGGGAGCCGCGGGCTGAGCGGTGGTCGCGGGCCGGTCGGGAGGCGGCGGCTGGGTGCGGCTGGCCGGCCGGGCCGGAGCGGATGGCTCGGCGGCCCGGGGGGTGCTCGGCGACGCCGCCGGCCTGGCGCCGGTGGACTCCTGCGGGGCCGGGCGGGCGCCGCCGGCCGGTGCGGCCGCCGACCGAGCTGGGCCGCCCGACGGGGCGGGACCCGCAGGCGTGCCCGGGGGCCGGGCCGGGTTCGGCTGCCGGCCGGCCTCGGGGCCGGGCCGGTGGCCGGTCGGCGGCGCCGCGGTGGACTCGGCGCCGGACGGCTCGGCCTCGTCCGGGCCCGCCGTCTCGTTGCCCTTCTCGACCATCCACCGCTCCCGCCGCCTGGTTGCACGCTGGCCGGCGCGCCGCGCCGGCGGCCGATGCCTACCGGGGACGACAGGTGCGTGCGGCGGGTCCGCCGCGGGTGGGCGGGCGCGCCTACCAGCCCGCTCCCGCGACGGCCCACCCCTGCACCACGAAAACGCCGACAGCCGGGCACCTTACCGAGCGAGCGCCGCCACGCCTATGCGCGGCGGCGGCGACCTTGGCGGCTGGCTCAGACAGCCTCGCCGATGCGGTGGACCCGCATCGTGTTGGTCATGCCGGCGACGCCCGGCGGGGTGCCCGCGACGACGACGACGAGTTCGCCGGGGCTGCACCTGCCGATCTTGAGCAGCGCCTCGTCGACCTGGCGGACCATCTCGTCGGTGCTGTTGGCGAACGGGACGACGAACGTCTCGACCCCCCACAGCAGCGCCATCTGGCTGCGCACGGCCGGGATCGGCGTGAAGCCGAGCACGGGCACATGCGACCGGTAGCGGGCGAGCCGGCGGGCGGTGTCACCGGACAGCGTGTGCGCGACGAGGTACCTGGCCCCGACCGCGGCGCCGACCTCGGCCGCGGCCTGGGCGATCGCGCCGCCGAGCGTGCGGGGCGCGGTCCGCAGCGCGGGCAGCCGGGACAGGTCGTTCTCGGCGGTCTCGATGATGCGGGCCATCGTCGCCACGGACTCGATCGGGTACGCGCCGACGCTGGTCTCGGCGGACAGCATGATCGCGTCGGCGCCGTCGAGGACGGCGTTGGCGCAGTCGCTCGCCTCCGCCCGGGTGGGCCGCGGCGCGCTGATCATCGACTCGAGCACCTGGGTCGCGACGATGACCGGCTTGGCGCGTTCCCGGGCGGCGCTGACGGCGCGCTTCTGCACGAGCGGCACGTCCTCGAGGGGCAGCTCCACGCCCAGGTCGCCACGGGCGACCATGAGGGCGTCGAAGGCCTCGATGATGCCGTCCAGTTCGGCGACGGCCTGCGGCTTCTCGATCTTGGCGATGACCGGGATCCGGATCCCCATCTCGTCCATCACGGCGCGGACCTTGCCGGCGTCGGCCGCCGACCGGACGAACGACAGCGCGATCATGTCGACGCCCAGCTCGAGGGCGTAACGCAGGTCCTCCTCGTCCTTGTCCGTCATCGCGGGGACGGTGAGCGCCGCATTCGGGATGTTCATTCCCTTGTGGTTGCTCACCGGGCCGCCGATGACGACGGTGGTGTGGACGTCGGTGTCGGTGACCCCGTCGATCGCCAGGGCGAGCCGGCCGTCGTCGACCAGGATGCGGTCGCCCGGCTTGACGTCGCCGGGTAGGCCCGAATACGTCGTGCCGACCTGGTGCTGGTCGCCCTCGACGTCGCGCACGGTGATCGTGAACGGCTCACCCGGGACGAGGGTGACGCCGCCGGCGGCGAACGTCCCCAGCCGGATCTTCGGGCCCTGCAGGTCGGCGAGGATGCCGACGGCCCGTCCGGCGGCGTCGCTGGCCTCCCGGACTCGCCGGTACACCGCGGCGTGCTGATCGTGGCTGCCGTGGGAGAAGTTAAGCCTCGCGATGTCCATTCCGGCATCGACGAGGGCGCGCACCCGCTCTGGGGAGTTGGTGGCCGGCCCCAACGTACAGACAATCTTGGCTCTTCGTGGCACGAGTTCCAGCCTAGAAAATGATCGTCTCGGTTTGGACGCCGGCCCTCACAGTTGTGCCGGCGCTTCGTACTGGCGCTTCGTACTTCAGCCGCCGCGTTCGGCGGTCAGTCCGGGAGTAACCGTACATGCCGTAACCGATGCAGCGGCACGCGCGACGGCGTACGGTCAAGTGGCCGGCATCCGCCGGCGCTTCCCCGTGCATCTTGGCGCCTTCGGCCGTTCAAGGTTACGCAGCCACGCGCTGTCTCGTCCGGCTTCTCGTGCGCAGCGGCCCCATCGGATCGGCGACGGCGCCGCCGCGCCCGCGCCAGAGGGCCTGCGGCCACGGCGGGCACGGCCGTGAGTGGCAGGCCGCGACGCCGGTGAGGCCGCGTGTCCGCCCGGCCCGGCGTGGCCGGCGGTACGGGGGATGTGCCACGGATGCGGCTGAATGTCGGGTGACCGACGATCCCGCCCGATGCGCTCCCGGACGTGTGCGGAGGTAGCGATGGTACAGCGGCTCAACGACTTCCGGAGCGTGGCATGAGTGTCAATCCGGCCATTCACCGCAGGCCGTCCGGCGATGTGGACATCGCCCTTCCGCTCGACGAGCCCGAGCCGTCCCGGGAGGCGTCGCCGCGGGCTTCCAACAACGCGTCGGGCGAGGGTGGATTTAACCCGTCACCGACTACAGCGGAATAACGAGACGCTCCCGTCCTGATTTGCGGTCGCTAGCGGGTATGACCGTATACGGCGCTGTTATGCCGATCCGACACTGACCCGGTCCACCGGCGGGGGCCCGGCGGTGCCGTCGTCCTCGCCGGCGGGCTCCGGCGAGCCGCCGGCGAACTGCGTGCGGTACAGCTCGGCGTACAGGCCGTCGAGGGCCAGCAGGTCCGCGTGCCGGCCCTCCTCGGCCACCCGGCCGTCGGAGATCACCAGGATGCGGTCCGCGTCCCGGATGGTCGAGAGCCGGTGCGCGATCACGAGCGCCGTCCGCCCGGTGAGCGCCGCCGTCAGCGCCCGCTGGACGGCCGCCTCCGACTCGCTGTCCAGATGCGCGGTGGCCTCGTCCAGCACGACGACGCTCGGTTCCTTCACCAGCAGCCGGGCGATCGCCAGCCGCTGCTTCTCGCCGCCGGACAGCCGGTAGCCGCGGTCGCCCACGACGGTGTCCAGGCCGTCCGGCAGCGACCGGACGAGCGTGCCGATCTGCGCCGCGTCCAGTGCCTTCCACATCCGCTCGTCGGTCGCGTCCACGCGCGCGTAGGCCAGGTTGGCCCGGATCGTGTCGTGGAACATGTGCGCGTCCTGGGTGACGACGCCGACGGCGGCGCGCAGCGAGCCGAGCGTGACGTCCCGGACGTCGACCCCGCCGAGCCGGACACCGCCGCCGACCGTGTCGTAGATCCGCGGCACCAGCTGGCTGATGGTGGTCTTGCCCGCGCCCGACGGGCCGACGAGCGCGACCAGCTCGCCCGGCTCGACCCGGAACGTCACGTCGTGCAGCACCGGCGCCGGGACGCGCGGGTCGAGCACGGCGACGGACTCCAGCGAGGCCAGCGACACCTCGCTCGCCGCCGGGTACCGGAACGAGACGTGGTCGAACTCGACGGCGGTCCCGCCCGGGGCGGGCACCAGCTCCACCGCGTCCGGCCGGTCGGCGATGGCCGGCTCCAGGTCGAGCACCTCGAAGACCCGCTCGAACGACACGAGCGCGGTCATCACGTCGACGTGCACGTTCGAGAGCTGCGTCAGCGGCAGGTACAGCCGGCCGAGGTAGGCGGTCAGCGCGACGATGGTGCCGACCGCGATGTGGCCCTGCGCGGCGTACCGGCCGCCGAGGCCGTAGACGACCGCGGTCGCGAGCGAGGCGACCAGCGTGAGCGACGCGAAGAACACCCGCCCGTACATCGCCTGCGTCACGCCGATGTCGCGGACCCGCCCGGCCTGCCCGCGGAACACGGCCCCCTCGCGGGCCGGGTCGCCGTACAGCTTGGCGAGCAGCGCGCCGGCGACGTTGAACCGCTCGGTCATCGTGCTGTTCATCTCGGCGTTCAGGCCGTAGCTCTCCCGGGTAAGCGCCGCCAGCCGGGGCGCGAGCGCCCGCGCCGGCAGGACGAACACCGGCAGCAGCACCAGCGCGATCAGCGTGACCTGCCAGGACAGGGTGAACATCGCCGCGAGCGTGAAGGCGACGGTGAGCACGTTCGAGAAGACCGCGGACAGCGTGTTGGTGAACGCGGACTGGGCGCCGAGCACGTCGTTGTTGAGCCGGCTGACCAGCGCGCCGGTCTGGGTGCGACTGAAGAAGGCCAGGGGCTGGCGCTGGACGTGGTCGAACACCTGTGCACGCATGTCGAAGATCAGGCCCTCGCCGATCCGCACCGACAGCCACCGCTCCAGCAGCGACAGCCCCGCCTCGACCAGGGCGATCAGCGCGACGACGCCGGCGAGCGCCTCGACGACGCCGATACGCCCGGGGATGATCCCGTCGTCGATGATCGCCTTGAAGAGCAGCGGCAGCGCGGTGCCCAGCGCGGCCTCGAGCACCACGATGAGCAGAAACCAGGCCAGCAGCCGGCGGTAGGGCCGCGCGAACGCGACGATCCGCCGGACCGTCCCCGGCCGCAGCCGTTGCCGGGCGACCGACTTGTCCTGCTGGAAGCTGCGCATGGTCGTCCATGCGCCGGCCTGCCCTCCGGGAGTCGTCACGGTGTCGACGGTAAGACCTCAACCGAGATTGAGGTCAAGGCCGCCGCCGCGAAACGGTCAGCCGGCGGGATGGCCGGCGAGGCAGCGGGCCAGCGCCGCGCGCTCGGCGGCGCGCGTCTCGCCCGTCCGACCGCCGGCAGCGGCGCGCAGGAGCGCCTTCGTCTCGGCCGCGGCGGCACGCGGGGTGGCGAGCAGGGCGGCGACCAGGTCGTCGACGGCGCCGTCGAGGGCGGCACTCGGCACCACCCGTTGCGCGACGCCGGTGGCGCGCGCCTCGGCCGCGGTGAGCCGACGGCCGGTGAGGCACAGGTCGAGCGCGGTCGCATACCCGACCAGCGAGACGAGCGTGCCGGTGACACCGAGACCGGGCACCAGCCCCGACGACGCCTCCGGCAGCGCGAGGACCGCGTCCTCGGTCAGCACACGCAGGTCGCAGGACAGCGCCAGCTGCAGGCCGGGGCCGCGGGCCGGGCCGGACACGACGGCGACGCTGACCAGGTCCGCGCTCGCGGACAACCAGCCGAATCCCGCCTGCCAGCCGGCGACGAGCCGCTCGGCTGCCGTCATCCCCGCGTCCGCGCCGCCGGCCACGGCGCCGCCAGGCACCACCCCACCGGCCACGGCGCCGTCGGAGTAGGCGCCGTCCGGCAGCTGTAGCGAGGACCAGATGTCGCCGCGAAGGACGACCACTCGGACGTCACCGGGCAGCACCCGACCGACGTCGGCGAGCGCCGCGGCGACCTCGGGCAACGGCACCCACGCGGCCGGGCCACCCGAGGCCTCGTCCTGGGAAAGCGCCAGGCCCGGGGAAAGAACTGTGCCGGCCGACTTCTCGTCGGCCGGCCGGCCACCGGCCGGAACGCTCCCGGTTGGTGAGTGAAACGTGACCGTCGCGCACGCACCCGTGACGGCCAGTCCAAGACCGGCCGCCGCCGTCCAGGCGGCGGCCGGCGTGGGAACGATCAGGCGCTCTTCTTCTTGCTGCCTCGGGTCGCCCCACCACGGCCCCGCAGGGTCGTTCCGGACTCGGACAGGATCCGGTGCACGAACCCGTACGACCGGCCCGACGACTCCGCGAGGAGTCGGATGCTCTGCCCGGACTCGTACTTCTTGCGAAGCTCGGCGGCCAGCTTGTCACGCTCGGCGCCGGTGATCCGGGTCCCTTTCCTAAGCTCGGCCAACGTGGCCCCCTCCGTGTAGATGATCTGCGAACCGATCTTCACTCAGCTTCGGGAAACGCGCCACTCGAAGCACATGTGATCCATCACACGCGATCAGTGGCCCCCTGCCGCACCCGTCGAGCCGGACGTCGTTCCTGCTCTGCCCGCACGCGGGCGTGAGACCCGGCGCCAGAACGGTTCCCGGCGGTGGCCGGAGACCTGCGCGCCAGAGATCGGATCAACGTCACGGCGCCAGTCTCCCCAATCACCGCCGTGGTTCCTAACAGCAAACGCGGCGCGTCGCGGGTGACACGGGCCCACACGGGCCCACATGGGCCGCCGACACCCGCGAACGGCCGCGGCCGACACAGCCCCGGTCGCGGCCGCGTCGCCGCGGGGTCTCGCGATCACGGCCCGTGCCCGCCCCGGCGCCCAAGCTCGGCTGGCGCCGAGAGGCGGCCGGGCGCACCCTGCTCACAATGGTTACCGTCATGGGGTGATCGCGGTACCGGGCCTCACCCGTTCGAGCTGCGTCGCATGACCGCCGCCGGCACCGCGTCCCGGTCTGGCTCGGGCGCCGATCCCGCGCGCTGCACCGCGCCATCCGCCGGCGGTCCGGCTTCTGAGCCCGCCGGCCCGGTGACCGGCGGTCAGCGCACGGGCGGGGGGCCGGCCAGGCCCACGGCGGCGGGTTCACCCGCTGCGGGGGATGGCCCGGCCGGGTCGGCACGGCATGAATCCCGCGACCCGGACGCCCCGGCGGCGCGGTTGGGCGGCCAGGTCGGCGAGGCCGTGGCCTGGATGCTGGTCAGCGCCCTGCTGGCCGGCGTCACCGCCCTGCTGGCCGCGGCCGGCGTCGCCTACGCGGCCACCGGGCCGGTCGGGAACGGGGGCATCGCCTGGGGCGGCCTGCCACTGCGCTGGCCACCGGGCCTCGGTCCGACGGCCCTGCTCCCGCCGGCCGTGGCCGTGCTGGTGCTCGGCTCGGTGACGCTGTCGGCGCGCCGGCGCGCCGGCCGGCCGGCGCCGCCGTTCGGCCTGTTGCTCGCCCTGTCGTACGTGGCCACCGTCGGCTGGTGGCTGGCCCTGGGGGCGGCCTCGCGCCGGGGTGTCGGGGCGCCGGCGGCGCTGCTGGCCGCCGCCGGCCGCGACCCGTCCGCCATGCTGCGCGCCGCGGGCGCCCGGCCGCCGGGGCCGCAGCTGCTGGTCTGGGCGCTCGGGCAGCTGGGGGTCCGCGGCGCCACGGCGGTCGGCGTCGTGTTCACCCTGGCCGGCGCGCTGGTCGTGCCGCTGGTCGGGCTCGCGGTGCGCTCGCTCTGCCACGCCCCGGCGGCGCACCGGCTCCTGCCGGTGCTGGTCCTCGCGCCGTGGGCACCGTTCGCGGCCGGCCAGCCGGACGCCGTCACGGCGACGCTGGCCGCCGGCGCGGTGGCTGCCGGCGTCGTCGGCTGCGAGCGGGGCCGACGGGCGTGGTGGGCGCTGGGCGCCGGCGTGCTGTTCGGGGTGTCGGGGCTGTTCGGCTATCCGGCGATCTGGCTGGGGGTGGCCGTGGCGGCCGCCTACTTCGTCCGCCGCCGCCCGGTGCTGAACGTCATCACCGGGGTGGGGGCGCTCGTTCCGTTGTTCGCCCTGCGCCTCGCCGGCTACTCCTGGCCGGAGGGCCTGGGGCTGGCCGGTGGCGGGCTGTCCGAGCCGGCCGCGCTCGCCTGGCTCGCGCCCGACCTGCTCGCCGTCTGCCTGTGCTGCGGCCCGGCGCTGGCCCGGGCCGCCCGGCGGATCTCGATGACGCCGGGCTGGCCGTTCCTCGTCGGCGCGGGGGCGGCGGCGGTGTTCGCGCTGCTGGCGGGTCTGGCGGGCGGCGGGGTGCAGACGAGCTGGCTGCCGCTGTTCGGCTGGCTGGTCGTGCCGGCGCTGGCCCCGCGGCCGCGCCCGGCGCTGCCCGGCGACACCAGCAGCGCCGGGCGCATCCCCTACGTCCTGGTAGCGATCGGCGCGCTCACCGCCAGCGCGCTCGCCGCGCTGCTCGCCCCCGGCTGAACGACCACCCCGGCTGGGCGCCCGCGGGCCCGGGTCAGCCGGCGGTGACCTCGGCGGCGGTGCGCCGGATGTCGGGCTCCAGGTAGACCCGGCACGTCGTCGCGGCGGCGGCGCGCACCCGGCGCTCGGCCTCGTCGATCGCCGTGGCGACCTCGGCGACGGTCAGCCCCTCGTCGAGACTGATCTTGGCGGCGACCAGCAGCTCGTCCGGCCCCAGGTGCAGGGTGCGCATGTCGAGCACCCCGGTGACCGCCGGCGCGGAGACGAGGGCGGCCCGGATCGCGGCGACCACGGCCGGGGTCGCCGCCTCGCCGACGAGCATGCCGTAGCTCTCCACGGCGACGACGACGGCGACGACGAGCAGCAGCACGCCGATGGCCAGCGTGCCCGCGCCGTCCCAGATCGGGTCGTCGGTGAGCAGCGTCAGGCCGACGCCGGCGAGCGCGAACACGAGGCCGATGAGGGCCGCGAAGTCCTCCAGCAGCACCACGGGCAGCTCGGGCGCCCGCGACTCCCGGATGAACCCCCACCAGGACGCGTCGCCCTTGTGGTGGCCCGCCTCGCGGATCGCGGTCCGGAACGAGAACCCCTCCAGGCCGATCGCGATGACGAGGACCACGATCGCAACGAGGCCGGACTCCAGGTGGTGCGGGTGACGCAGCTTCTCGACGCCCTCGTACACGGAGAACAGGCCGCCGACGCTGAACAGCACGATGCCGACGAGGAAGCCGGCGATGTACCGGGAGCGGCCGAATCCGAACGGATGGTCCTCGTCGGCGGGCCGGACCGACTGGCGCTGGCCGAGCAGCAGCAGCCCCTGGTTGCCCGAGTCGGCGACCGAGTGGATCGACTCCGCGAGCATCGACGACGACCCGGTGAACAGGAACGCGACGAACTTCGCCAGCGCGATCCCCAGGTTCGCCGCCAGCGCTGCCACAATCGCCTTCGTACCGCCGCCCGCGCTCACCCGAAAGTCTCCCTCGCCCGCATCCGGTCCGTCCGGTCCGCGACCTGCCGGGCAAGTCTCCCAACCCGCCCGGCCGGCCGCGCCTCCGGGTGTTGCCACACACAAGTAGCAGGTGACGGGTCGGGCTCAGGCGAGCGCGATGAGCTCGAGAAGGTCCGGGGACCAGTTGTCCTCGACGCCGTCGGGCAGCATGAGGACCTTGTCCGGGTTGAGCGCCTCGACGGCGCCCGGGTCGTGGGTGACGAGCACGACCGAGCCCTGGTAGGTCCCCAGCGCGCCGAGGATCTCCGCGCGCGACGCCGGGTCGAGGTTGTTCGTCGGCTCGTCGAGCAGCAGCACGTTCGCCGCCGAGCAGACCAGCCCGGCCAGCGCCAGCCGGGTCTTCTCGCCACCCGACAGCGTCCCCGCGAGCTGGTCGACCGTCTCCCCGCTGAACAGGAACGCGCCGAGGATGCGGCGCAGCTCCACCTCGGAGGTGTCCGGCGCGGCGGAACGCATGTTGTCCAGCAGCGACCGGTCGTGGTCGAGCGTCTCGTGCTCCTGGGCGTAGTAGCCCATCCGCAGCCCGTGGCCCGGGTTGACCTGGCCGGTGTCCGCCGCCTCGACGCCGGCGAGGATCCGCAGCAGCGTCGTCTTCCCGGCGCCGTTCAGGCCGAGGACGACGACCCGGGTCCCCCGGTCGATCGCCAGGTCGACGTCGGTGAACACCTCCAGCGAGCCGTACGACTTCGACAGCCCGGCGGCGGTCAGCGGGGTGCGCCCGCACGGCGCCGGCGTCGGGAAGCGCAGCTTGGCGACCTTGTCCGCGACCCGGGTCTCGGCGAGGCCGGCGGCGAGCCTGTCGGCGCGGCGGTCCATCTGGTGCGCGGCCCGGGCCTTCGTCGCCTTCGCCCGCATCTTGTCGGCCTGCGCCTTCAACGCGTCGATCTTCTTCTCGGCGTTGGCCCGCTCGCGCTTGCGCCGCTTCTCGTCCTGCTCCCGCTGGTTCAGGTACGTCTTCCAGCCGACGTTGTAGACGTCGAGCGCGGTCCGGTTCGCGTCGAGGTGGTAGACCTTGTTCACCGACCGGTCGAGCAGGTCGACGTCGTGGCTGATGACGATCAGGCCGCCGGTATGCGTCCGCAGGAAGTCGCGCAGCCAGCCGATCGAGTCGGCGTCGAGGTGGTTCGTCGGCTCGTCGAGCAGCAGCGTCGCGTCGGCGTTGCCCGCGCCGGCGAACAGGATCCGGGCGAGCTCCACCCGGCGGCGCTGACCGCCGGACAGCGTGCCGATCGGCTGGGCGAGCACCCGGTCGGGCAGGCCGAGCGACGAGCAGATCCGCGCCGCCTCGGCCTCGGCCGCGTAGCCGCCGAGCACGCCGAAGCGCTCCTCCAGCCGGCCGTAGCGGCGCACCGCCTTGTCGCGGGCGGCATCGTCGGCGAGCTCGGCCATCTCGACCTGCAGCTTGTCCATGTCGCGGATGATCTCGTCCAGGCCGCGGGCGGACAGCACCCGATCGCGGGCGGACTCGGTCAGGTCGCCGCTGCGCGGGTCCTGCGGGAGGTAGCCGACCTCGCCGCGGACGTCGATCTTGCCGGCGAACGGCAGCGTCTCGCGGGCGAGCGTCTTCAGCAGCGTCGTCTTGCCGGCGCCGTTGCGGCCGACGAGGCCGATCCGGTCACCCGGCTGCACCCGGAACGAGACCGGCTCGACGAGGATCCTGGCCCCGGCCCGCAGCTCCAGGTCGGTCGCTATGATCATGTGGGGAATGCGCCTCTCGATACGTGGGCGTGCGGGGCATCGTCGACGGGATCGATCCAGCGCCGGGGCCGCACCGCGAGCGGGCGGGCGGGCCTGCCCCTGGGCCGCTCCTGGCCACCGCGGCCCGCCAGCGGCGGCCGGGCAGGCACCGATCGCGAGCGCCGTCACTCCAGCTGAATCAGACGCCCCACTACGGCGGAGAGGTCACGTCCCCTCGACCCCTTCACGTATCTGGTCTCCATACAGCTCGGTCGTCCGCGCCTGCGGCCCCACCACACGGGCCGCGGCAACAGTGGCAACGGATCCAGGGTACGTGGCGCGCCGACGACCATCGCCGGGGTGGCGGGAAACACCCATTCCGGACCCCTGCCGCCAGCGCTGTGGGCTGGCCGCGGCTACGGTCCCGCATGCAGGTGAGAAGCCCACAGTGATGGCCGTTCCGGCACCAGGTCACGAAGCGCCACGACCGCTCGGTGCAACGCGTACGCGGGTTCGACACGCTCCGGCGCCGCGAGTGCCGAGTAGAACGTTTCCGCGATTTTCGCCGCAACGACATCGGAAATCGGCCACAGCGTGGCGATCACATGGCGGTAGCCGGCCAACTGGAACGCCGTCGCCAGATGCAGGGACTCATCCGCCAGCTGTCCGCCGGGACGCGCGGTCGAACAGGCGGAGAGATAGGCGAGCTCGGCACGATCGAGCGCCAGGCGGGCGACGTCGACGACCGTGAGCGGATGTTCGAGATGGTCGTGCAGCAGCAGCCGGCTCCGCGAGGGGCTCCGAAGATCGCCGTACCCATGGCAGGCGAAGTGCACCCAGCCGGCCGCCGGCAGCGCACCCGTCACCGTCTCGAAGGTGGCCTGCGCTCCGGCCAGCGTCACGACCGGACCGGGCGCGTGCCGGCGCACCGCCGCCCCTTCCGCCTCGGCCGACGGCAGCGCGGAGGCCTCGGGAGTGACGGGCATCGCGACCAGGAGCGCGCCGGCCGGTCGCGATGCGAAGCCAGCCGCCGGGACCGGTCCTCGGTCGGGCCCACGCCGGGCGTGCACGTATGCGCGCAGCGACGGGATGTACGAGGAGACCATGCGGTCCATGACCGTCGCGCGCGGCCGTCCCGGCCGGCTGCCGTGGCGCCCGGCGGCGTGCACCGGCAGGAACGACAGCGGGCCGCACGGACACCACCACACTCGGCGCCGTCCACCCCGGTCGTCGAGCAGGCCAAGGCCGTCGAGCGCCGTGACCACCGGCTCGGCCACCTCGTCCCACAGCCAGCCGAGGATCTCGGTCATGGCCTGCTCGGGGTCCTGCGCGGTCCGCGGTCCGGGCGTGGCGATCGCCTGCTGAACCGAGACGACGCCGTCGACCTGTGCCGAGATGGCGTCCCCGGTGAGTCCGGGCAGTTCGACGGCGGTGACAGGGCCGGAGCCCGATCGTCCGCCGCCATGGACGATGAGCGCGAACGAGCCGACCGGGGAGGCGCTCAGGAAAACGATCGGCCCCCGGTCCGCCACGGTGATCAGATCCCGGAGCGAGGGCGGGCGGAGAAACTCCTCGAAGCCCTCCAAGCCTCTGATCCGCGCCACCACGTCCCGCAGCTGCGCGGCATCCGCCCGCCGGCGCCGGCTCACCGCGTCTCGGCGGGCCGCCGACGGGCGGGACCGGCCCGCCCAGAGCTCGTCGGCGAGATCCGGGGCGTCCCAGGTGCCGAGCGCGTCGCGTACGGCCGCGAACCGCGCCGCCAGGTCAGGGTGCGCCTCCTCGAGGTCCCCAAGGTCGGCCCGGGTCTCCAGCACCTCCGCGAGCAGCAGCCCACGGCCCTGCTCGAGCAGTTCGACCGCACGGCCCGGATTCCCCGCCCGCACGCCGCAGGCGGCCGCGACGCTCGCCAGGCCGCTGTGCTCGGCGAGAAAGCGCTCCTGGTCCGCCCGTCCCACCCCACGCGACACCACCAGGCCCAGCAGGTCAAGCGCGACCTCGTGCGCTCGCAGCGCCTCCGCCCACCGGTTGTTCTCGGCGGCCAGCTGGCCCCACCGTCGGGCGGCGCGCAGTCGGGACCCCGGCGAGGCCGTGGGGATCTCGGCGATCTCCCGCGCGGCCGCGACCGCGCCGTCGAGGTCCGCTGTCCGCCCGGTCCGGCGAAACCGGCGGCCGAGCGCCGCGCTGAGCGGCAGAAAAGCCGAAGCGGGGTTGGGGGCGCCGTCGCCGAGACCGGCGACGGCCGCCCGGGCCTCGCTGACGGCCTCGTCGAGGTCGCTCACGGAACCGGTCAGACTCGCGCGGTCCAGCAGGGCCCGGCTCAGGTTGCTCCGGGGCCGGACCCGCTCCGGCTGGTCCTCGCGGAACGCCCGCAGGGCCGTCCGGTGCACCGCGATCGCCTCGTCGAGGTCTGCGGCGGCACCGGACCGCTGGAACCGGCTTTCCAGCGCCGTCCCGAGTATGGAGAGATGCCGGCCCAGCCTGGGATCACCGCCCGCTGTCGCGGCCACCGAGGCTCGCGCCGCGGCCACGGCGGCGTCGAGATCCTCGTCAACGCCGGCCCGGTCGAACCGCGACCGGAGCAGCATGCCGAGGTTCGCCAGGAACGACGCGCGGTCCTTGTGCCCCCCGGACAGCGTCTCTGCGCCAGATCGCAGTGCCTCGATCGCCTCGTCGAGATCCCGGTCGGACCCGTAGCGTTCCCACCGCGCGCGCAGGGCATTACCTAGAACGCCCAGGTGGGTGCCGAGGTCGGGGCTGCCCTCGGGGGTGGCGTCGACCGCTGCGTGGGCGGCAGCCACCGCCGCGTCGAAATCCGCCGTGTTGCCTCGACCGGCGCGGCGTTCCAGGACGGCGGCATGATTCGCGAGACAGGTCGCCCTATCCGGATGGCCCGCCGGCGCCCTGGCGACCGACTCCGCCGCCGCGGCAACGGCCTCGTCGAGATCGGCACCAGAGCCCGTGTACTCGCTGCGCGCGAACAGGGCCATGGCGTGGTTCGTCAGGATCAGCGGCCGGTGCGGACTCTGATCGGGTGTGGCCTGGACGGACTCCCAGCTCATCTCGATCGCCGCGGCGCTGTCGGCGAGGTCGCCGACGACGTCGAACCGCATGCGTAGCGAGACGCTGAGGTTCGACAGGATGCCGGGCCTGTCCGGATGCGCGGCCCCGGCGGTCGCTACTGCGGATCGACCCGCATCGATGGCATTTTCCAGATCTGTGGGCGCTCCCGTGGCCATGTAGCGGTCTCGCACCGCGACCCCCAGGTTGGACAGGCAACCCGCGAGCAGCGGCGGTGGCAACACGCGCGCCGCCGCCGCGCCGCCGAGCAGCTCGATCGCCGCGTTCAAGGCCGCCAGGTCACCTGCGCGGACCGCGTCCGCGTGCACCGCCCGCCCGTGTTCCGCGTCGAGAACCACCCGAATCAGGTCCGGGATGGCCGCGCGGTGCCGCGGATAGACCAGCGCGAACATCGCGAACGCACGCTCGACGTGGTCATGATCGTCGGGGCCGCCCCCCCCTCCGGTCCCAGGACGAGCCGGAACCAGTGGAACCAGCCGACCTCGCGGGCGACCTGGAGATCCGCCTCCAGGTCCGGGACGGCCTCGACCAGCGCCCGCACATCGGCCAGGGCCGACGGCTCGAAGACGGGCCCGGCGTCTTCCTCGGTCACTCGCGCCAACCGCGCGCGTAGCCGGTCGAGCAGCAGGTCGCGCCGCGGGTGCGGACGCGTCGCATTCGTCATGCTGACGTTGACACCCCCACCACTTGGCCGACTCAGCACCGCAATCACTCCCAGACCCGACACGGGCGCTGAACGGCGCCATACTGTCACGCACGGGGACTTAAGGAGGCGGTGCGCGTGACAGTGCACCTACCTGGCGTGCGTCGACGTACGCCACCACCGTCGGCCTGGGCATGGGCGCAGCCGCCCGCGCAGCGGCCGTGAGCTCCGGCGCGGAGCTCCTCATCATCCCGGCCGGCGTCGTCGTGGTCGGTGGCGCGCTGCTGGCGGGCCGGGCGCTCGACGCGGCCGCGGGCGCGCTCGGCGGCGCGGCCGACGCGATGGCCGCACGCCAGCAGCTGCGTGCGCAGGCGCGGGCGCGCCTCGACCGCGCCTACACCGAGTTCGCGGCCCTGGCGGCGCGGGTCCAGGCCGAGCACGGGCGGCAGGGCTCGACGATCACACCGCCGCCCACGCCGCCGCCCCGGCCCGGCGACCTCGACGACGCGGTGGCCACCGTCGCCGAGATCGGCCGGCTGGCCGCGGCCGTCGAGGAGCGGCTGCGCGCCGAGCTCGCCGCGGTCCGCACCGCCGCCGTCCTCGCGGGCCTCACCGAGGATCTCGCCGCGCTGCGCGACGACGCGGTGCGCGCAGCCGACCGGGCGACGCCCGCCCCGGCTCGGCAGCGGTCGCTACCGATCCGGGCGGACCTCGCGGACACCGTCCGGCGGGTGTTCCAGCGGCTGGACAGCGGCGTCTCCCCGCGCGAGTGGGAGGAGATCAGCGGCCGGGCCCGCGCGGTGCTGACGGCCCGGCCCGAGTCGACCCGGCTGCTCGTCGACGACCTGCGTTACAGCGTCCAGCTGGCCAACGGGGCGCTGACGGCCCGCCGCGACCGGCTCGCCGATCTGCACGAGCGGCTCGGCCGGTTCGACGGCGCCGCGGTCGAGGCGGCGCGCCGGTCGCTGTACGGCGCGGCCGACGACCCGGAGCCGGACTGGCCCGGCCTGGAGCGCGCCGTGCACGCGGCGATCGACGAGGCGGCCGCCGCGGCGAACGCCGCCTACGTCTCCCAGGCGCTCGCCGAGTCGCTGGCGGAGATCGGCTGCGAGGTGCAGGAGGGCTTCGACACCCTGCTCGTCCACGGCGGCATCGCGCACCTGCGCCCCGCCGGCCTGGGCGAGTTCGCGGTGCGCGTCCGCACGCAGGTGGACGGCGCGCTGCGGTTCAACATGGTCACCGCCTCCGCCGGCGAGCTCGACGAGGAGACCGAGCGGGCGTGGTGCTCGAAGCTGGACGAGCTGGTGCCGGTGCTCGATGCGCTCGGCCTGAGGGTCGAGGTGCGCGAACGCTCCGACATCGGCGCGACCGGGGCCCAGCGCATCGCCCCGGCCCGTTTCCCGTTCGAGGTGGCCGAGCACGAGGTGGTCCAGGGCGAGGTGGTCCAGGGCGAGGTGGTCGAGCAGGCCGACGCGGCGCAGGCCGGGCCGGCGGCCGGCAACCCCGCCGACGAGGCGGCGCAGCACCGACGGCGCGACCGCGGGCGGGACCGGCCCGCCGAGCGAAGCGCGCGGCCGCGGTGAGCGTCGCGGGCGGCGACACCGGTCCGGGTGCCGGCGGCTTCGGCGTGCCCGGCGAGCCGGCCTGGCTGCGCGAGCTGCGCACCGCCCTGTCCGTCAACGCGCAGCTCGTTCTCTACGGCAACGTGCGGGACTGCTTCCTGCGGCCGACCGCGCTCGGCTGGGACCTGCCCGCAATCACCGACTTCCTGTGGTGGGCGCTGGAGCGGGACGGCTACCCGCACCTCGCCGTCGTCGATGCGGTCGCGGGAACGCGGGTCGTCCCGGACAGTACCGACAACGCCGCGGCGTTCACGGAGCTGACCGGCGCCCGCCCGGGGGCGGGCCGGCCGAAGCTGGCCGACGTCGCCCGGGTGCTCGACGCCGTCACGGCCGCGCCCGGCCGGTGCGCGGTCGCGGTCGACTACGCGTCCAGGCTCGTCGCCGACGCCGGCCGGCTGGACCCGGAGGAGCACGAGTTCTTCGCCGCCTGCGAGCGGCTGTCCCACCAGGCGGATCTGCACGCGCCGGCGGGCGGGCCGCCGCTCTACAACCCGGTCATCTGGATCGTCCAGCACGAGCGGGACCTGCCGGTGTGGCTGACGGCCGGCAACGACGCGATCCGCAAGATCGCGGTACCGCGGCCGGACTTCGGCACTCGCCGGCAGGCCGCGAGCTGGCTCGCACCGGCCCTGCCGGGATATGCGGACGCCTCGCCGGAGGTCAAGGCGGGTCTGCCGGACCGGCTGGCCGAGCAGACCCAGGGCCTCGGCCTGCGGGCGATGTTGGAGATCACCCGGCTTGCCCGCCGGCTCGGCACCCCGGTCGACCAGATCGACGAGGCGGTCCGCTGCTACCGCGTCGGCGTCCACGACAACCCGTGGCGGGCGGCCCACCTGCGCGACCGGCTCAGCGGTGCGGCGGCCGCGATCGGCACAAAGGTGAGCGGCCAGCAGGAGGCGATCCAGCACTCGGTCGACATCCTGGTCCGCTCGGTGCTCGGCCTGTCCGGGGCGCACGCCGGCGCGCACGCGTCCCGGCCACGCGGGGTGCTGCTGTTCGTCGGCCCGACCGGCGTCGGCAAGACCCAGCTCGCCAAGGAGCTCACCCAGACGGTCTTCGGCGACCCGCAGGCCTACATCCGCTTCGACATGAGTGAGTTCTCCGCCGAGCACGCCGCCGATCGGCTCATCGGCGCGCCGCCGGGCTACGTCGGCCACGACGCGGGTGGCGAGCTCACGAACGCGGTCCGGGAGCGCCCGTTCAGCCTGATCCTCTTCGACGAGATCGAGAAGGCCCACCCGCGGATCCTGGACAAGTTCCTGCAGATCCTCGACGACGGCCGGCTCACCGACGGCAGCGGCTCAACGGTCTACTTCTCCGAGGCGGTCCTGGTCTTCACGTCGAACCTCGGGGTTTCCGGCCTGGACGGGCGCGGGGTCCGGCGCCAGCTCGTCTCCGCCGAGATGCCGCGCGACGAGCTCGAGGACCGGGTCCGCGCCGAGGTGACCCGGCACTTCGTCGAGGTGCTCAACCGGCCCGAGCTGCTCAACCGCTTCGGCGACAACATCGTGGTGTTCAACTTCATCGACGGCGGCGCCGCCGTCGAGATCTTCGACGGGCTCGTCGGCCACATCGCGGCCCGGCTCGCGAAGGAGCACGAGATGACCCTCGAGCTCGCCCCCGACGTCCGCGAGCGCCTGCTGGCCGCGGCGACCGGCAACGTCGGCAACGGCGGCCGCGGGATCGGGTCGGTGCTGGAGAGCGCGCTGGTCAACCCGCTGGCCCGGGAGCTGTTCGAGCGCGGCGTCGTTCCCGGCGCGCACGTCCGGGTCGCCGCGCTGGACCGGGTCGCCGGCAGCTGGTCGGTCCGGGTCGACTACCGCCAGCCGGCCGCCGCTGCCGCCCCGCCGGCAGGCGCCTTCGCGAAGAGGCCGGCATGACCGACGGGCTCACGGTCCAGCTCAGCCGGGCGCACGTCCCCGTGACGGTGCTCGGTCACGGGCGGCGGGTCGGGCTGTGGTTCCAGGGCTGCACGATCGGCTGCGCGGGCTGCGTCGCGCTCGACACCTGGGCGCCCGACCCGTCCCGCGCGATCGACGTCGACGTGCTCGCCGAACGCTGCCGGTCGCTGGGCGACGCCAGCGGTGTCGACGGCGTGACGATCAGCGGCGGCGAGCCGTTCGACCAGCCCGCCGCGCTCGCGGCGCTGCTGCGCGGGCTGCGGCCGTGGGCGGACGCCGCGGGCCGGGACCTGCTCTGTTACTCGGGCCGGTCGCTCGCCGCGCTGCGCTCCGGGTTCGGTGACGTGCTCGGCCTGCTCGACGCGATCATCCCCGGCCCGTTCGTCGCTGCGCAGGCGCCCGGGAAGCTGTGGCGCGGTTCGGCGAACCAGGAGCTCGTGGCGCTGACCGAGCTGGGCCGCCGCCGCTACGACGGTTACGTCGACCGGCCGGCCGACCGCCTCCGGCTGCAGGCCGTGGCCGACGGGGCGATGGTCTGGTACATCGGCGTGCCTCGGCCGGGTGACCTCGAGCGGCTCGACGCGGCCCTTGCCCGCCGAGGGCTGGTCTCCGCGGCGGCCTCCTGGCAGGGGCGCACCGACCGCCGGGCCGGCGCCTCCGCCCGCGGCAAGGCCGACGAGCGGCCCGACAGCCCTGGGCAGGACGACGGCGGCGCGACGGCCGTGGCCGAGACCGGAGCGGGCCGGTGACCGAGCTGATCTGCCCGAGCTGCGGCGCGCCCGGCACCGCGGACCTGCCGTTGTGCCCGACCTGCATCCAGCCGCTCGTCCCCCGCCCACAGCCCGGGGAAGCGGCGAGGAGCCTGGCGCGGGCAGCGGAGCCCGCGTCGGCGCTGGCCACGGACGTGCGCGCCCCCACCGACCAGCCGTCGCCGCCCGCCGCCCGGCCGCCAGCGCCCGCCGCCCGGCCGCCTGCGGCCGCCGCCCGGCCGCCAGCGGCCGCGGGCCCGGCCGCCGCCACCCAGCCGTGCGCCGACCCGGACTGCCCGCACGACGGCCTGCTGACGACCGGCTGCTTCGCCTGCGGCACCGCCCCCCGCAAGGCGGCGGCCGCGAGCTCCGCGCCGCGGCTGCGCTTCCCGTGGGGCGACGAGGAGGTCCCGGCGGGCGGCCCGCTGCCGATCGGCCGGGAGAACTCCCCGGTGGCGCAGCGGCTGTCCGCCTACACCAACGTCGGGCGGCGGCACGCCGAGGTCACCGTCGCCGCCGGCCAGCTCGCCGTCATGGATCTGAACTCGGTCAACGGCACGTTCGTCAACGACGAGCGCCTCGAACCGCTGAAGCCCCGCCCGCTTCGGGTCGGAGATGAGCTCAGGTTCGCCGCCGGGCTGCGGGTGACGGTCGTGCGGGGCACCTGACGCAGGACGTCGGTCCGCCGCCGACGGCGGACCGGGGAACGGGGGAAACGAGTGACAAGCCTGGACGCGGTGGCGGTGACCCATCGGGGTCACGTGCGCGACCACAACGAGGACACGGTCGCCATCGGCGGCTTCCTCTCCAACGCCCACGAGGGCACGCCGGTGACGCTCACGGTCACCACCGACCGGCCCGTCGCCTGCCTGATCGCCGACGGGCTCGGCGGCCACCAGGCCGGCGAGCGAGCGAGCGTGGCCGCCACCCGCTACCTCGCGGACGCCTTCACCCGCTTCGGGGATCCGGACTCGGTTCAGGCCGCCGTCCGGAAGGCGGGCGAGGTGGTCCGCCAGGAGGCGGGCTGGTCGCCCAGCTGGGCGGGCATGGGCACGACGGTCGTCGCCACCGTCTTCGCCGCCGGCCAGGTGATCTGCGTGAACGTCGGGGACAGCCGCTGCTACCAGCTCGCCGACGGCACCCTGGTCGCCGTGTCGACGGATGACTCGCCGCCGCTGCTCCCGGGCGCCGACCCGGACGCGGTCGTCACCCGCGTGACGCAGAGCCTCGGCGGCGGGGGCGACGCGGACGTCGACCCGCACGTCTGGACCGGTACGGCCACGGCCGGCGACCAGTTCCTGCTGTGCAGCGACGGCCTGACCGACTACGTCTCGCTCGACGACATCGAGGCCGCGCTGCGGACGGCCGGTGCGGATGCTCCGGGCGCCGTCGAGGCGCTGCTCGACGCCGCCCTCGCCGCGGGAGGAAAGGACAACATCTCGATCATGTTGGTCACGGTCCGCGCATGAGCCATCCGGACGACGCCTCCCGCCCGTGGCCGACCACCCCGCCGACCACCCACGACCGCCCGGGCGCCGCGCCCGGCGCGCCCAACGCCCCGGGTGACCCGACCGCGCCCCGCACGGTGGCCGACGAGCCCGCCCGCCCTGCCCCCCGCACCACCCGCGACCAGCCGGCAACGCCCCGCACCA